>TARA_R110002033_G_scaffold65101_24_pt1 | contig 18146 bp, 12 predicted proteins | sample TARA_R110002033 | Tara Oceans TARA_R110002033 (sample SAMEA4397051) | marine metagenome | biome: Polar Biome; feature: [SRF] surface water layer (ENVO:00010504); material: water (ENVO:00002006), including particulate matter (ENVO:01000060) such as... | depth 5 m
TTATAATACTGACGATTTGATTTGGGTAGAACACAACAACTAGATTAGTATTAATTACTAAGTATAAAACCGACATTCTAAGTATAGCATGTCGGCTTTTTTTATGGTTATTAGTCAGCTTTGAATAATCCTTTATAATTTTCCCAATGTGTGAATATCAAAAAGATGTTGCCAAGAAATACAAATAGCGCTAGCGGGAGATTTTCAGGAGTTAGGAAATAATTAATCAGTAAAATATTTAAGGTAACTGGAAAAATCACCAAATTAGCCAGTGTGGTATATTTACCAGTCACAAATGAGAGTCCGCATAATAATTCTACGGCCTTTGCAAGTGGCATTAAATAGGTCGAAGCAATTAGTCCTAGTTGGAATGCTTTGAACTCACCAGATGAAGCTGGTTCTGGACTTAAATGTAAAAAGTAACTCAGTGAGGTGTATAAAAATAGGAGTCCTAATAAAGATCGAATAACGATAGTTGCGATTTTCATAATATACAGATTTAAATGGTTACATGTGATTGTGTGCGAGCAAGTAGTTGAAATTGGCACTTGTACATTTTAACCCTTTTTGAAAGTGGCAATCTAAACTTATACGAAATATTTATTAGTAGGTACTTTATTGATAATTAGAAGCTTATTATAAATTTACGAATTTTTTTTTGATTTTTAAGATTATCACTTACTAAAGGCTTTTTTTATCGTAATTTTGATATTTAAACAAATTTAGCCCTTGAGAACATCAGTTTATAAACAAATTCATAATTTAAAACAGTTTAAAGAGCAACTTTTAATTTGGTCTCAGCAATTTCAAGAAGTTACTCTTCTGGACAGCAATGATCATAAAGATATTTATTCTAAGTACGATTGTATTCTTGCCGTTGATGGAATTACAGCTATAAAAACAGATTATTTTAATGCTTTTGAAGATTTAAAGCAATACCAACAAATTACTAAGGATTGGATATTTGGCTATCTTTCATATGATCTAAAAAATGATGTCGAAGAATTGAGTTCGAATAATTTTGACGGTCTCGAATTTCCGGATTTGTTCTTCTTCCAACCTAAAAAAATTTTTATTTTCAAAGAGAACGTACTTGAGATGCGCTATCTTAATATGTGTGATGACGAATTCGAAAGCGACTTTAATGAAATTCAAGAAACAAATGTTTTTAAAGAATCTGTAGCTAATCCTATTGCGATACAAGCCAGAATTTCAAGAGAGGAATATCTTGTAAAAGTCGGCAAATTATTGGATTACATTCATCATGGTGATTGCTACGAAGCAAATTTTTGCATGGAATTTTACGCTGAAAATGGTATAATTAATCCAATTGAAAAATATTTTAAGCTGAATGAGATTTCGAAAGCTCCTTTTACTGTTTATTTCAAAAACCAACAGTATCATCTGCTCTCTGCATCCCCAGAACGTTATTTAAAAAAAGAAGGTGATGTCTTGATTTCGCAACCTATAAAAGGAACTGCTCGAAGATTTAGTGATCCTATAAAAGATGAAGAATCTAAGTTGGCTTTAGCCAAAGACCCAAAAGAACGAGCAGAGAATATCATGATCACTGATTTGGTTCGCAACGATCTTTCTCATACCGCTCAAAAAGGCGCAGTAAAGGTAACTGAGTTGTGCGGATTATATTCTTTCTTGCAAGTACACCAAATGATTTCGACAATTACTTCAAAAATTGATGCACAATATAGCGCAGTAGATACATTAAAATCCACTTTCCCTATGGGAAGCATGACGGGCGCACCTAAAGTTTCTGTAATGAAAATTATTGAAGAACTTGAAGAAACAAAACGCGGGTTGTACAGCGGTGCAGTAGGATACTTTACTCCAGAGGGAGATTTTGATTTTAATGTTGTGATTAGAAGTATTTTATACAACCATAAAAAGAAGTATGTATCCTTTTCTGTAGGTAGTGCGATAACAGCGCTCTCTAATCCAGAGTTAGAATATGAAGAATGTCTACTTAAGGCAAAAGCAATGCGCGAAGTCTTAGAATAATGAATAATTTCTCACGATAATACACTATTAAAGATCACGAAATGTTAGCAACACTTAAGGAACATATTGAAACCAATTTACCTTTTCTTCTAAATAAAAAACTGCTACTTGCCACAAGTGGTGGATTAGACAGTATGGTAATGGCGCATCTTTTTAAAGATTTACAATTTGATATCGCTATCGCCCACTGCAATTTTCAATTGCGTGGAGTGGACAGTTTTAAGGATCAAAAATTTATTCAAGATTTCGCTGATGAAAATGAGATACCGGTCAACATAACGCAATTTGATACACAAGCATTTGCAGCTGATTATAAGTTGTCAACTCAGGTGGCAGCTAGAGATTTGCGTTACAACTGGTTTTATGAATTGCTTGAAGAAGAGGGGTATGATTATGTTTTAACCGCACATCACGCTGATGATAACTTAGAAACTTTCCTAATTAATTTAAGTAGGGGAACCGGCTTAGAGGGATTGACTGGTATTCCAGAGGAAAATGGAAGTATCGTGCGACCATTACTGCACTTTACGCGCGCAGAAATTTTGGAGTACGCAAAAGAGAACAATATTACTTGGCGTGAGGATGCAAGTAATGCCTCTGATAAATATTTACGCAATAAAATTAGACATCACTTAGTTCCTTTATTGCAGGAAATAAATCCTAATTTTATGGAGGCTTTTCAAAAGACGCAATCTTATTTGCAAGAATCGGCAGGACTTGTTGAGGATGCTTCAATAATGGTGTATCAGCAAGTGGCAAAACAAGAAGAGGATAGTATTACTTTCGATTTAAATCAATTAAAAAAATTACCCAATTATAATGCCTATTTGTATCAGTGGCTCAACGAGTTTGGATTTACAGCATGGAATGATGTTTACGATTTAGTAGATGCCGTGTCAGGAAAACAAATCTTTGCGTCTAATTTTCGATTATTAAAAAACAGAGACAGTTTAATTTTAAGCAAAATTCTAGTCGAGGATGAGGTTGGTACTTATTTTATAGCTAAAGAACAGCAAGAGATTAGTATTCCCTTAAAATTGACCTTTAAAAGTGTTGCTAATCCAGCTTTTGAATCGAATAAGATTATATTTGTAGATGGGGATAAACTGCAATACCCACTGGAGTTGAAACGCTGGCAAGAGGGAGATAGTTTTCAACCTTTTGGGATGGGCGGCAAATCAAAAAAGTTGAGCAAATTTTTCAAAGATGAAAAATTATCGCTTTTAGAAAAAGAGCAATGTTGGCTATTATGGTCTGCAAATACACTAGTTTGGATTACTGGGTTACGACAGGACGAACGCTTTAAAATTACAGAGAATACCAGTAATATATTAAAAATAGAATTAGAATAATGAAAAAAATCATCTTTGTACTACTTGCATTTTTGGCTTTCGCCAATGTAGATGCTCAAATTTTAGATCCTGCAAAATGGACTACCAAAATAGAACGTAAATCTGAGAACACCTATTCATTAACATTCGATGGAACAATTGAGAAAGATTGGCATCTTTATTCTCAGTTTACACCCGATGGAGGACCTCTTGCTCTGGAAATTGTGTTTAAAAATAGTAAAGGCAATTTTTCTTTGATGGGTAAAGCCACCGAGAGCAAAACAAGAACTGCCTACAACGATATTTTTGAAGTGAATGAAACTTTTTTCGAAAAGAAAGCTCAAATTCAACAGCTTGTAAAAGTTACTAATGCCGCACTAACAAAGATAGAAGTAGCACTTAATTACCAAGTTTGTAAAGAGGTTTGTATCAATCAAGAAAAGAAATTCACGTTCAGTATTCCTGCGGCTCCAGCTTTGAATGATGGTAATGATGATGTGAAAGCTGTTGCAAATACTATCGAAGAGCAATCAATTGCAACGACTACTGATAATGCAACTGCTGTTGTCGATTCATTACAGCCTAGCTTAGGCGGTGGTGATGTTTACACAGTATCTGATACTAATGTGGTGAATGAAGGAAATAACACTAATAATGCGCCTCGTAGTATGTGGTCAATATTTTTCTTAGCCTTTTTAGGTGGTTTGGCTGCATTGATGACTCCTTGTGTGTTCCCAATGATTCCTATGACTGTAAGTTTTTTTACAAAACAAAGTAAAAACAAAGCTAAAGGTATTAGCAATGCTATCATTTACGGTGTGGCAATTATTGTAATCTATGTGATGTTAGGATTTGTAGTTACGTGGGTTTTTGGAGCTGATGCTTTAAATGCTTTGTCTACAAATGTGTGGTTCAATTTAATTTTCTTTATACTCTTAGTTGTTTTTGCTGCTTCATTTTTAGGTGCATTCGAAATTATGCTTCCTAACTCATGGGCTAATAAAGTAGATAGTCAAGCTGATAGAGGGGGAATTATAGGAATATTATTTATGGCTCTGGCATTAGCGATTGTATCCTTCTCATGTACAGGACCTATTGTAGGAACATTATTAGTTGAAGCTGCGTCTAACGGCGGAATTGCGCCAATTGTTGGAATGTTAGGATTCTCATCTGCGTTGGCCTTGCCATTTATGCTATTTGCACTGTTTCCAGGATGGTTGAACTCATTGCCTAAATCAGGCGGATGGTTGAATACAGTAAAAGTTTTTCTTGGTTTCCTAGAGTTGGCTTTGGCTTTTAAATTTTTATCGAATGCCGATTTAGTTTTACAATTACATTTATTAGAACGCGAAGTTTTTATCGCAATATGGATTGCAATTTTCGGAACTTTAGCATTATATCTATTTGGTAAAATTACCTTGCCGCACGATAGTCCGTTACCACATATTTCAGTAGGACGATTGATGATGGGATTGATTGTTTTGACATTTACAGTATATTTAATTCCTGGTTTATGGGGAGCTCCTTTAAAGGTGATTAGCGCTTTTCCACCACCGATGGAATACAGTGAAAGTCCATTTGGAATAGGTAATTCAGGAAATGTTGCAGTGAATGCAGTGTTACCAGAAGGAGCAAAAAGTGGTCCGCATGGTATTGTTGTTTTTGATGATTATGATAAAGGATTGGCGTATGCAAAAGAAGTAAATAAACCCATTATGTTAGATTTTACAGGATTTGCTTGTGTGAATTGTAGAAAAATGGAGATTAATGTTTGGTCTGTACCTTCGGTATTGCAGCTGCTTAAGAATGATGTGGTGTTGATTTCACTTTATGTAGACGACAAGCGCGAATTACCAAAAAGCGAACAATTTGTATCTGAAAAAACAGGTGCAGAAATCGAAACAATTGGTGATAAGTGGACCGATTTTATGATAAGTACTTATAAAACAAATACGCAACCTTTATATGTTTTAACTGATCTAGAGGGAAATAGTTTAAACACAAGTCAGCCTACGATTAGCTATGTAAATGCTAGCGAATACGAAGCTTGGTTAAAAGAAGGAATTTCAAAATTTAAATAATAAAAAAAATCCAATCATAATTATGATTGGATTTTTTTTTGCCCGTATCATAGTGATTACAAATATTCACCATGTTGAGAAAGGTCTAAGCCTAAATGTTCTTTGTCTTCGGTAACTCTTAATGGCGTAATTTTATTAACGATGAAGAAAAGGAAGTAAGAAGCAGTAAATGCAAATACAGACACAATAACCATTGCTGTTAATTGCGTAAGAAACAAAGTTGTCTCTCCAAAGATCAAACCTTGATCAGTAACCGCTGGATTAATTTCTTTTGAAGCAAAAACTCCAGTAAGTAACATACCCGTCATTCCTCCTACACCGTGACATGCAAATACATCTAAGGCATCATCGATTTTATCCCTCTTATGAAATTTACCAACCATAATATTACTCACAATACTACTGAATACACCTATAAATAATGCGTTTGGTACACTTACAAAACCTGCAGCAGGAGTGATAGCAACAAGTCCTACAACGGCACCTATACAAGCGCCCATTGCTGATACTTTGTGACCTAATATTTTGTCAAAAAACACCCAAGCCATTCCAGCTCCGGCAGCAGCCACTGTTGTTGTCGCTAGTGCTTGTACTGCTAGTCCATTTGCAGCAAGTGCAGATCCAGCATTGAAACCAAACCATCCAAACCACAATAATCCAGTTCCTAGTAAAACATAAGTAATACGCGCGGGATTTGGTTTTTGTCCTTTTCTCTTCCCTAAGAATATCGCTCCAGCAAGAGCTGCCCATCCAGCGCTCATGTGAACTACAGTCCCTCCGGCAAAATCTAAGACGCCCATTTTAAAGAAGATTCCATCTTCATGCCAAGTCATGTGACACAGTGGTGTGTAAATAAACAAAATAAACAATACCATAAATGACATGTAAGCCCAAAATCGAATGCGCTCAGCAAAAGCTCCAGTAATAAGCGCAGGTGTAATTATCGCAAATTTTGCTTGAAATAAAGCGTATAGCATAAATGGGATAGTTCCCCAGGCTGTGGTTGATTTAACACCTTTAAACATAAAAAACTCTGTAGGATCTCCGATGATTCCTCCAATGGATGATCCAAAAGATAAACTAAATCCAACAACAACCCACAAAACGGTAACGATGATCATCGCCATATAGCTTTGTAACATAGTACTAATCACATTCTTCTTTCCTACCATTCCTCCATAGAAAAAACCTAATCCAGGAGTCATAATAAACACTAAAGCAGTTGCAACTATCATCCACGCAGTATCTCCAGTATCAAATTGACTTGGTTCAAGAGGGGCAGGGGTTGATGTAATCATAAAATTAGTGCATACCGTTAGCACCAAGAGAGTTATAAGAATAACACTTAAGACAATTTTTCTCATAGATTTTATACTTTTTTTTGACAAAAGTATAAAATGTTTTAATGTGCCATTAGTAATTAGGTGTTCTTCTATATATTATTACATATTTGATAAAATGACCCCCTATATTTTGAGGGTATATTTGTTCTAAGGTGTTTAAAACTAATAATTATTCTAATTTAGAAAATATGTAATTGCAAAAAGCCTGTTTAGTTTGATGTTTACATAAAAAAAACAGAGACACTATGCTAAGCAAATGTCTCTGTTTTAAAATTCAGATAATAATAATATGCATTCCTGTACTATTTTTGATTGTACTTCTCTTTGTAGATGTCATTCAGTTTTGATTGGTGATTTTCTAAGGTAATTTTTCGACCTTGAATAAATGCTTCAGTTAATTTATTTGTTCTCATGTCTAATGCATCGCCTTCTGAAATAAATAATGTAGCATCTTTGCCTGTTTCAAGGGTACCACAAAAACTTTCGATACCTAAAATTTTAGCAGTATTAGCAGTTATTAATTGCAATGCTTGCTCTTTATCTAATCCATAGGCAGCACAAGTACCTGCTAGAAAAGGTAGGTTTCTTGTATTCATACGTTCCATGTCACCGCTGTTTTCTAAACCTACTACGATTCCCTTATCCGTTAACATCTTAGCCATTTTATAAGGCAAGTTAACATCTTGGTCATCAAATTCTGGCATGTCATGTACACGTCTAAGTAAAACTCCAATACCATTTGCTTTCAGTAAATCAGCACATTTGTAAGCTTCAAATCCACCTACAATTACTATTTTTTCTACACCAATTTCTTTTGACATTTTTATAGCATCAATAATTTGAAGTTCATGATCTGCGTGAATAAATAGAGTTTGACTAGCATCAAAAAGTCCTTTAGTAGATTCAAATACTAAGTTTCTTTCTTTACTGGCTTCTCCTTGAGATGCTTTTGTACTAATTAAAAAAGACTTAATATCAGCGATTTCTTTTATATAATCTTTATTCAAAGTTGCTCCCGCAGGTTCTGCCCACCAGCCGCCGCTTTTATAGATTGATGGAAAGTTTAAATGAATACCATCATTCTCTTTTACGACACCGTCTTGGTAATTCCATGAATCTAATTGCACAACAGATGAAGTTCCTGAAATAGTTCCGCCTCGAGGTGTAATTTGTGCCATTAAAATTCCGTTAGGTCGCACTGTTTCTATCACTTTCGATTCTGCATTGTAAGCCACTAAGCTTCTAACATTTGGATTCATTTCTCCCACTTCGCTCTGATCATCAGAAGATTTTACAGCGTCGATTTCGACTAAACCTAAAGTAGAATTTGCCGCAATAAATCCAGGATATATATGTTTTCCAGCTGCATCGATTGTTTGATCATAAGCGCCTGCCGCTAATCGAATAGTAGAAGCATCTGCAACTAAGGTTAATTTCCCATCTTTGAAACCTATGGCGCTGTTAGGAATTACTTGCCCTGTTCCTAAGTGAGCAGTAGCATTTAATATTAAGATAGATTGTGATTGCTTTTTTGCCGGTGCATGCTGAGCAAACATCGAGGCACTAAAAAGCAAGGATAGTATATAGCTGTATTTGTTCATGGTATATTGCTTTGTTTTATTATGAATAGGTTTCACTGTAGTCATCTTTACTATTGTTCTAAAGTGTCACAGTGATATTCCGCTTTTTGTTTTTTCTTTGGCTCTTGCGTTTTCATTCCTTTATTTTTCTCGTCGAGCATTTGAGAAACGATTAGATTTCTGTACTTAACAATAGCAGCGCGTTTTGCTTCATCTTTTGTCATATCATAGTAGACAACCCCTTCGATAATAGTTTTTTCTGCTTTGGCATAAATAGAGAGCGGATTGTCACTCCATAAAACTATATCAGCATCTTTACCCACTTTTATACTACCTACTTTATCATCAATATGTAATAATTTTGCTGGATTTAAGGTGACAAATTTCCAAGCTTCTTCTTCAGATAAATTACCATATTTAACAGCTTTTGCAGCTTCTTGATTTAAACGTCTTGACATTTCAGCATCGTCTGAGTTGTAAGCAACTACTAGACCTGCGTTATGCATGATTGGTCCATTGTAAGGAATGGCGTCATTAACCTCAAATTTATAAGCCCACCAGTCAGCGAAAGTTGATGCACCAACACCGTGTTCTTTCATCTTATCAGCAACTTTATACCCTTCTAATATGTGTGTAAAAGTGTTGACATTAAAGTTAAATTGCTCAGCAACATTCATCAGCATCAAAATTTCTGACTGAATATAAGAGTGGCAACTGATGAAGCGCTCTTTATTAATAATTTCTGCTAAGGTTTGCAGTTCAAGATCCACTCTTGGTGCTTTTCCTTTTTTCTTATTCGAATTGTATGCTTTCCAATTAGCATCGTATTCTTTTGCACGCTGAAAGTAATCTATAAATACTTGTTCCACTCCCATTCTTGATTGTGGAAAACGTGTAGGATTATTTAAACCCCAGTTAGCTTGTTTTACATTTTCACCTAAAGCAAATTTGATGAATTTGGGTTGGTCTTTGTACAGCATTTCGTCTGGAGCAGCTCCCCATTTCCATTTTACAATGGCAGAACGTCCACCAATAGGATTTGCAGAACCGTGAAGTAATTGTGATGTAGTCACCCCTCCAGCGAGTTCTCTGTAAATATTTACATCATCTGAGTTAACAACATCTTCGATAGTAACTTCAGCAGTAGAGTTGTGACCGCTTTCATTTACACCATTTGAAATCGCAATATGAGAATGTTCATCAATGATTCCGCTTGTGATATGTTTTCCCTTTGCATCAATAACAACAGCTCCATTGTCTGATAAACCGTTACCAATAGCTGCAATTTTTCCATTTTTGACAAGGACATCAGTTTCTTTTAGTATTCCTTCTTTCTCATTTGTCCACACCGTTGCATTTTTAAACAATAAAACCTCTTGTTTCAGTTTTTCGATGTTACCAAAAGCAAGATTAGGATAGCTAACTGGAAGAACTACGATGTTTTTATCTGCTTCTGCTGAATCTTTTTTCTTTTCAAAATCGGCTGTTTTAGTAGCAGTCCAGTTGTATTCTCTTCCGTCAAATGCAATAGCCTTACCACTAATGGTGCTGTTTCCATCCAAATAAGCTGTTAGTCTATTGAAATCTAAAGCTGTGCTATCCTTACCTTTAACAATAAGAGACAACCAATTATTAGTTACGCTAAGTTTGCTATTTACTTTTGTAGAATCTGATAGTGTTAACGTAGATGCGGGTGCATTTTGTTCCCCTTTAACGCTCCATTTGTAAGTGGCGCTGTTAAGCTTTAAAGTGTAATCCCCACGAATGTCTTTAGTGGCTCTATCAGCCATGACATATTTTGAACCTTGAACCCAGTTTTCATAAACGATAGTTTTTTTATCGAAAATTTCACCTGATGTAATCAAGAAGTTAGCTAGGGAACCTACCTTCAAACTCCCTATTTCATTACTCTTTCCTAGCATTGCCGCTGGCACCGTTGTTAAAGCTTCAAGCGCTTTTGTCTTATCAAAACCGTATTGAATTGCTTTTAAAAGATTGGGTCTAAAGTCGTCTACCTTTTTTAATTTATCAGTTGTTAAGGCAAATGAAATGCCATTCTCGGATAGTACTTTTAAGTTGGTTGGTGCTTGATTCCACGCAAGTAAATCAGCAAAATCTAATTGGCTCGCTTGGTAAGGGTTTGAAACATCAAAAGCTTCTGGAAAATTTATAGGAACTATGAAACTTGCACCTGTTCCTTTAATTTCTGCAATTCTTTCATATTCGTTTCCAGCTCCTTTTAAAACATATTTTAAACCAAATTCTTTCGCAATTTTTGAAGCTCTTAAACTATTGAGTTTGTCATTTGCTTCAAAGATTTGAACTAAATTTTCGTTAGCAATTAAGGCTTCTAATGAAACATCTTTTGTGTTGGAATTTCCTTTTTTGTACCAGTCCATGTCATAGTACATTTGGCGCAGTAAAGCCATAGATCCCATTAACGAACTTGGATATGCTTGATTTGATGTCACACTACGTGAAAAACTAAAGTGATTACTTAGTTTGTTGGCTAGTAAACGGTGCGTTTGATCTTCGTTATTTAGAGCTACAAGTGTTCCTGTACCTTGAGCGATTCCATCGTTCATGTGGGTTAGTACTACTCCAAAACCAGCTTTTAAAAGTTCAACAGCCTTATCATTATTATAGCTAAAGTTAGCATAGGCATCTGTTTCTGGTTTGATATGTTCATTCCAGTAGTGGCCCTCTTTTCTTGTGTCGTATAATGGGTCAGATCCTCTAGAAATTCTCTTAGGACTTTCAATCCCAAAACTACTAAATAGGTCAATAAAACTTGGGTAGATGTATTGTTCATTTAGGTCTACAACGACAACATTTTTTGGAATAGTCACGTTATTACCTACGGCTACAACTTTTCCATTTTGTATTAATAGGGTTCCTTTTTCTACAACTTGTGTAGGCGACACTACGATCTTTGCGTTAGTGAAAGCAGTGTAATTTGTGTCGTGGTGTTGGATACTTTCATTGTTTGGAAAGTATTCCTGCGCATCAATTTTTGGTACAAAAATTAGCAGCAATAGCAGCGTAAAGCGTTTTTTCATATGGTTGTTAGTTAATTTCAACTAAAAGTAGCAAATCAATATAAATTACAGTTAAAAATTCAAATAATTAACAGTAGTTGGTTGTAATTTTGCGTTTCGAATAAAAATAAGATATAAAAAAAAGGAAATGATTGAACGTCATTTCCTTTTTTATTATTTTAATTGCTTTAACCTATTGTCTTTTCGATATAATCAGAATTAAGGAGGTAAAGCGCTCCCATATATTTAATTTTGAAGGAGATTAAATCACCCACTTTGTATGCTGTTTTGGAATTTGAGATATCGATTACTAACATATCAGAACTTGCGTCTATTATCGTAATATCGGTATCGTCAGACTCTATATATTGCGGCTGCATATCTAATAAACCAATATCTAAAATAGCTCTTAACGAAGTTTCACCCAGATCATCAGATGAGCTTGCAATATAACTTGTTCCCACACCACTCTCCCCAAGTTCTCCAATAGGAGCGTCTGGTTTTTCAGTGATTTCGATAATTTCTGAGTAGAGTTTAAAAACATCATTGTGCATGCCTTCAATTGTTTCTCCGGTAAATAAATCTTTACCAAAAAACAACGCTTCTCCTATTCGAAAATGATTCACAGCCATTGGACGTGCGTTTTTCAACATTAAAGGAATTGCTACAGAGGTTCCACCAGAAACCCACGGAATATTAATGTCGAATTTGGCCTCAATTAATTGCTTGTACAAACTCAACTGAATCAATTTGTCTTGAGTGGGCATGATACCACTTAAGCAATTTAAGTTGGTTCCAATACCTCTGATTTCGATATTGGGCATTTTTAAAATACTACCGTAAAACGCTATTAATTCCTCTCCCATAACACCTTCACGAAGATCACCCATCTCAATCATAATAATGATTTTATGGACTTTGTTCTGTCTTTGTGCTTCTTCAGAAAGTAATTGAATGGTATAGATTTCTGTATTAAAACTCACATCTGCAAATTCTACAATACTCTTGATGCTTCTTTTTGCAGGAGGTTTTATATAGACAGTTTGTGTGGATGGATCCAATGATTTTATTTTTCTAAGGTTGCTTACCCTCGAATCATGGATTTCTTTAACTCCTAAAGCAATGATTTCTTTGAGGTAGATTTCGTTTCCGCATAATAATTTCGAAACTACTCCCCATTGAATATTTCTAGATTTAAAGATCGTATCTAGAAACTGATAATTATCTTTTAATTTTTCTCTATATAATTTAATAAATGCCATTATTCTATAATTTTACGTGGAATTGTTTTTGCTATTCGAGTTAACAATTCATAATTCAGTTGATTACTAAAATCACTAAAAGAGGCCACAGAAACGGTTAGCTCTTCTTGTGATCCTATTAAAACCACTTCGTCGTCTTTTTTTACTGCGGCTACATCTGTAACGTCGACTGTCATCATATTCATATTTACAGAACCGACTACAATGCAACGTTGGCCATTAATCAAAACGCGACCTTGATTGCTCAAAGAACGACTATATCCATGAGAATATCCTATAGGAACGACTGCGATTTTCATGTTTCGTTCTGCTAGAAAGCTCGTTCCATAACCAATAAAATCACCAATGCTTACTTTTTTAACACTCATCACATTACTTTTCCAAGTAATGACACGCTTTAAAGGATCAGTTTTGTTTTTCTTGGTACTCAGATAATTTACAAATACTTCAGGGCTCGACCATAAACCATATTGCATAATTCCTATTCTAACCAAATCCATTCTTGTCTCAGGAAACATAATTGACGCTGCTGAACAAGCGGAATGTTTGATTTCAGGTTTCAAGTCGTTATCACAAAGATATTGATAAATTTCTTCAAATTTTTTGATTTGTTTCTCTACTCTGTAGTAGTTAGCAATACTTTCAGCACCTGCATAATGTGTACACAATCCTTTTAAATAGAGATGTTCCTTCTCCTTTTTAAATGTTGTGATAACAGCGCTTAATTCTCTCTTTTCAAATCCTGTTCTATTCATGCCAGTTTCGGCTTCAATATGAATTTTTGCTACTATTTTTAGTTTTTTTGCGGCCTTAACAGCTTGATTCAAACGTACTTTATCGAATACAAAAAATTCAACATTATTAGCAATCACCCATTCCATGTCAATTTCTTGAACCAATCCCATCACCATAATAGTCGCTTTATCAGCTAAAGCTTCTTTTATAAGTTTGGCTTCCTCTACATCAAAAACAGAAAAGTGGGAAACACCACAATCATAAGCCATAGTAACAAATTCTTTAATTCCATGACCATAGGCATTTCCTTTAACAACCGAAGAAAATTGGACTTTTTTGCCAAAAGTCTTTCTTAAAAAGTCAATGTTATTTTGATAAGCAGTTTGATTAAGTTCTATACTAGAATTAGTGTGCATTTAATATTTGTTTGCTAATTGAATGAAAAATTGTAACTCCAGTGGCAATGATTTCATCTGGGAAATCATAATCTGGATTGTGTAGGGCAGGAGTGGTTGTTCCAGAGCCTAAGCCAAACATCGCTCCAGGAAATTGCTGTGTGAAGAGTCCGAAATCCTCTCCCCAACTAAACGGACTTTCTTTTTCCTGAATTATATATTGGTTAGAAGTTGCAGCTTGTCTTATAAAATTGGCAGCTTCTTCATTATTTTCGTTTGCTTGAAAACTCTCTGTCCATGAGATCGCTATTTCCAGCTGCTGTTTGCTTGCAATGTTTCTAGCTGTCTTTTCTAAGTGAGATTCTAATTCTTTCATTTGAGCATTGCTATTGCTTCTTATAGTGAAATGGACCTCGCCATCACCGGCAGAAACGCCGTAAGCTTTTGAACCAATTCTCGTATAAATAGGCGTAATCAAACCATAGTCTTTTCGAGAAATATCTGTTTGAATACTGCTATTAAAAGCATTGATGATTTCAGCAACGGCTAGTGTGGGATTGATTCCCATCTGCGGTTCACCGGCGTGGGCAGTCTTGCCTTTTAATTTAATGATCATGCTGTTCACGGCACAAGTAAAAGTGTCGTTTTTAATAACGATTTCGTTTGCAGGATAGCCTGGCAAATTATGCAATGCAAATGCAAAATCTGGTTTCAAGTTGAATTGAGAATCATTGAAAACTTTAGCAGCACCACTGCCATCTTCTTCAGCCGGTTGAAAAAGAAGTATTACAGCACCAGTTTCAGGTCTTTTTAAATGCAGTTGCATGGCTAAACCGCAAAGAATAGCCATATGTCCATCGTGTCCGCATTTGTGAGACACTTCCTTGAATACAGATTTGTATTCGAAAGTATTAACTTCTGCGATGGGCAAAGCGTCTAACTCACATCTAAATAAGATCTGCTTGCCCTCTTTCTCTCCATTGTAAATAGCGATGATTCCATGACCCCCTATATTTGATAATAGTGTATCAGGCGGATAATTCGATAAAAAAGAAAGAATACGTTTTGCCGTGGCTACTTCATTACCTGAAATCTCTGGATATTTGTGTAATTCTTGGCGTAAAGCGGTAAGCGCTAAAATTGTAGAATTATCTAAATTCATTTTATTTTCTATTTAACTAGACGCATTTCTAGGTATTTGTTTGTGAAACCTAATTTTTCATACAAGCCTTTAGCTGGATTATTAGGTTCTACGTGCAACGCAATATTTCCTTCGGCAGTATCAATTGCTTTTTGCATCAATTGTTTTCCATATCCTTTTCCACGTTGTGAATTGTCTACAGCAATGTACACTAAGATATTCTCAGGAATGAAATCTTTCATGCCGGTATTGTTTAAAATTACAACACCTACAATTTTTTCAGCATCAAGACCTACGATGATGTTTCCGCCTTTATCAGGATTCATCACATAGTCGATACATTTTAAAATATCCGCTACTTTATCACCGTATTCTTCTAGGTGCGTGAATAAAAATTCGGCTATTTGTTGGTTTGTATATTTTTGGTCTGCTCCAGTTTGTGCATTAATTATTTTGAATTCCATTTTGTTTTCCGTTTTTGTTATAATGATAATATGATATGATAATAAAGAGCAATAACGATACCGAAATGCCGTATGCATTTGCATCTAAATGTTCGGGTAAATTTATTCCTAAAGGTAATTTATTTTTACTAATTATAAGGTAGATTGTTGTACTTCCTCCAAGCAACATACTCCAGAACGCTGCCGTTGGATGACTTTTTTTCCAAAACAAAGCTCCTATGACGGGCACAAATAATCCTGAAACCATAAAAGCGTAGGAGTATAGCATTAATTCAAGTACGTTTTGCATTTGTGAAGCTAGAAGTATTGCAAAGAAACCTACGAGTAATGTTACTGTTTGAGAGAGTTGTAACTCTTTTTTATGTGAAAGTTCTTTTTTCGAAAATTTAGCTATAATATCGGTTACAATATTTCCAGAAGCAGCCATCAAGCAACTATCTGCAGTAGATAGTATCGCAGAAAAATAAGATGACAACATCAAACCCATTAATCCCACAGGCAGTATCGTAGCAAGAAGAACAGGCAATCCCATTTCGCTATCCATTTCAGCAGCGTTAGTTATCCCAGTAAACATACCTTTAGTTGCAGCAACTTTTGCTAGCATTCCTAGAATTACACCCATAAAAGCCATTATAGGCCATTCAAAAACACCGGCAATCAACCACGCTTTTTTCGCTTCTTTTTCACCTTTACTAGCATAAATACGCTGGTATAGAGTCATACCCACAAACCAGATTGGGATAATAGTTATTGACCAGTTTACGATTTGGTGCCAGGAGACATTTGTCAGTGACAGATACTCTGGAGGTAAAGTTGCTTTAATGGCATCGTATCCACCCACAGCATGGTATGCAATAGGAATTCCAATGAAAACCAAACCTCCTATTAATATCAACCATTGAATAGTGTCAGTGTAAATTACTGCCTTTAAACCGCCAATTGCGGTATAAACTACTGCAATAACTCCCATTACAATTAAGGCTGTTTGGAGATTTAATCCCTCGATAGTTGCAGAGGCCAATTTGGCTCCAGCCAAAACCTGCGAACTTGTAAAACCTACATAGCCAATCGCTGAAATGATTCCCGCTAATAAAGCTACTCGTGGAGTATAGAAATGGTTGAAAATTTGAGGAAAAGTAAAAAATTTATATTTGTGCCCTAAGTGACTTATCTTCGGTATTAGAAATACTGCTGATAACCAAGCTCCTAACAATCCGGTAAACAACATCCAAGATCCAGAGATTCCCATGGTAAAACCTAGGCCTCCAAGTCCAATAGAAAAACCTCCACCAACATCTGTTGCTACTACTGATAGACCAATGTGCCAACTGCTCATATTGCGACCGCTAACGTAAAAATCCTCGGCTGTTTTATTTTTATTGAAGAAATAAACTCCCACTCCTAGCATAGCGAGCATGTAAATAACAAAGATTAAATAATCTATCCAGTGCATTTCTTATTATTTTTAGGATGAGTTAATGGCCCAAATAGGAATTTTTCCTAAGGCAAGATAAGGCAGACAGCTATAATTTTCTGCGTGCATTTATACTGTTTAAAAGCTGCAAACGCTTAAGTACCAAATTGTAAAAATGGATTAAAAACAGTCGATTTTGAAGCAAAAAAGGCTCAAATCTGGGCAAATATAGGAATTTATATCTAAAAAACAGATAAAAGCTGTGTCCCGACCGTTACATCAGTCATAGGAAACCAAAAATAAAATCGCACTGTTAAGTAATTGTTTCCTGTTTTTTCTGTTTTGGGAATCAAATTTTGAATACCATTATTTTGTAAAATATGATAATAATATCTTAGACATAAAATTGGTGTTTTTACAATATGCTTATATATTATTTATCAGGCTAGTTTACTGATTGTTAGTTTCTCAAAAATACACATCGTAAAGATTGACCATATTGATAAACTAGTAAATTCATAGATTTTAAGAATATAAAAGAGAGAGTCATTTAAATTTCAAAATGCAGATCTTAATAATGTTGATTACTTGTCAATCACGGAGCTAATTATGCTGCAATTAAAAAAGGTAATCAGCTGTATTTTAATATATTATTTTAAATTATTAAGGAGTTTCCTAAAATTATTTCTATTTTTAGAAAAAAAAGATGCTAGTTAAAACTTTTGGGAGTGCAGTTTTTGGAGTAGAAGCAACAACAATCACAGTTGAAGTGAATATTGATAACGGGATTGGCTATCACTTAGTGGGACTGCCAGATAACGCCATTAAAGAAAGTAGTTACCGAATTGCCGCTGCCTTAAAAAACAATGGTTACAAACTTCCAGGAAAGAAAATAACAATTAATATGGCGCCTGCTGATTTAAGAAAGGAGGGGTCTGCATATGATTTAACTTTAACGATTGGAATCTTAGTAGCCTCTGAACAGATAAAATCAGTTTGTTATCAAGACTATATCATCATGGGCGAACTCTCATTAGATGGAAGCCTGCAACCTATCCGCGGTGCGTTACCAATTGCAATAAAAGCTAAGGAAGAAGGTTTTAAAGGTTTTTTTCTTCCAAAACAAAACGTTAAAGAGGCGGCAATAGTTTCCGGATTAGATGTTTATGGCGTCGAAACAATTCAAGAAGTAATCGATTTTCTCGAAGGGAGGGGGACATTAGAGCCAACCGTTATCGATACACGAACAGAATTTTATAAAGATTTAGATTTCCCAGAGTTTGACTTTTCAGATGTAAAAGGCCAAGAGTCTATTAAAAGATGTATGGAAATTGCGGCTGCAGGTG
>TARA_R110002033_G_scaffold171198_1_pt1 | contig 18097 bp, 14 predicted proteins | sample TARA_R110002033 | Tara Oceans TARA_R110002033 (sample SAMEA4397051) | marine metagenome | biome: Polar Biome; feature: [SRF] surface water layer (ENVO:00010504); material: water (ENVO:00002006), including particulate matter (ENVO:01000060) such as... | depth 5 m
AATTACCAATGACGATTTGTTGGGTAATATTTTTGCTAACTTTTGCATCGGGAAGTAAAATTGATTTCTTTTAGTAATATAATATCTTCTTTTGTTTGATTATCAGTTGTTTACATTAATTTATTATTTCTTACTAATTCCTTTTTTTGTACATTTGTTACTTCATATGTACCACATTTTAAAAATATGTGATACAAACGTACTACATTATGAAGATCACATTAAAGGAAAGAAAACTAGCAAGCGGAAAAATCAGCCTACTAATAGAATACTATAAAGGGTCGGAAATATCCGCAGAAGGCAAAAGAAAACATATAAGAGACCATGAAAATCTAAAATTGTATTTACATGGCGATCCTAAAAATTCTACTGAAAGAAAAGAGAATAAAGAGGCAATGTCATTGGCTAAAAAGATTCTGGCGATTAGAGAAGCAGAATACTATCAAGGTAAGTTCGATTTAAAAAATACTGCAAAGGGCAAAAGACGATTTTTGGACTTTTTCAGTGAGAAAGTGGAAGAGAGGAGTGAAAGTCCTAAAAACTATGGTAATTGGACTGCCGCGTTTATTCATTTGCAGCGTTGTATTTCGGCGAATACTATGTTTGACGAAATTGATGAAAATTTTGTGAACAGCGTACGTAAATACTTTGACAAGAAAGCACATACTAAAAGTAATTTACCGTTATCCCTCAACTCTAAATATTCATACTTCAATAAATTCAAGGCCTCTTTACGAGCTGCTTTTGATGAAGGCTATTTGTCAATTAATTATGCTTCAAAAGTTAAGTCTTTTGAACAGGCTGAAAGCCAACGAGAGTATCTTACCTTCCAAGAGTTGCAAACTTTAGTTAATACAGAATGCAAATATGAAGTCTTAAAACGTGCTTTTTTATTTTCATGTCTATCGGGTTTAAGATGGTCAGATATCAATTCGATGACTTGGTCTGAAGTGCGAGATGAAGATGACACGAGTCGAGTCAATTTTAGACAAAAGAAAACGGATGGAGTAGAATATCTATATATCTCTAATCAAGCACGTGAATTGTTAGGCGAACGTTGTTCCCCTAATGATAGAGTATTTGTAGGTCTAAAATATTCAGCAGTTTATAACAACGAAATAGTGCGCTGGTGCAGTCGGGCAGGAATTTCGAAGCACATTACATTTCATAGTGCAAGACATACAAATGCAGTTTTGTTATTAGAGAATGGGGCAGATATTTATACGGTTTCCAAACGTTTAGGACATAGAGAGATAAGAACCACTCAAATTTATGCCAAAATAATTGATACAAAAATGAAGGAAGCGGCAAATAGTATTCCTGTATTAAACTTGTCTATCAATTAGAATATCTGCGTTTTAAAAACCTGAAACAGATAAAATTTTCAATTCTCGTTGTTAATAACTCAAAATACATTCCAAAATAGCCATTTTTTTGCAATTTTATTTAGTGTTATTTGACTTTAAATATACTCAGAAAAAATTTCAAGAAATTATTTTCAACTCATTTAGACTTGCATGTATTAATATGCTGTTTATCAAATTGTTGTGTATAACTTACTGCGATTCTTTTTCCTTTCATTAGCCTCTTTTTATACTTTTATTTCCATAGTCCCATAAGGGAAAACAAAAGCGCTTTTGTTCATTTTAATCATTTAAAATAATTAGAAATGGACAATTCATTGATAATAGAACGATTCAATCGTTTAGAAAAACTGTTGGCAGGTCACAAAGAAGTCTTGACCTTCAACGAAGCTTGTAATTACACAGGCATATCCCGAAGTTATCTCTACAAACTGACATCTTCTGGAAAGATTCCACATTCCAAACCCAACGGAAAAATGCTTTTTTTTGAGAAGCGAAAACTTGTTGAATGGTTACTTCAGAACAAACGTAAGTCACAAGATGAGATTGAGGCTGAAGCCGTGGCTTACGCTATGACCAAAAAATCGCGATAGGCGAATTTCCAAAAACAATATTATGAAACAGACACCATATATACGTGTGGGAACTTCCTACTATAAAAACGTCAAGGCACCTACCATTGCAGGACACTTTAACGAGATTTTAGTCCATTGGAATATGGAGACCATTAAACACGACCATGGCAAAAACCATATAAGTAAAATCCCTAAATATGATGGTTTTACATGTATGCCGAGCCACCTGAACTTTCAGCAGGAATTTCTGGGATTTTATAATGTGTATTCGCCATTAGGAAAACTTCCCAAAGAAGGCGATGTTTCCCTTTCGTTAAAATTTGTAAAGCATATTTTCGGGAACCACTTTGAACTGGGGCTCGATTATTTACAACTATTATATAAAAGTCCTATCCAAATACTTCCAATATTATGTTTGATTTCAAAGGAACGTTCAACTGGGAAAAGCACATTTTTAAAATGGTTGAAGGAAATCTTCGAAAATAATCTGACTTATTTGACAAATGATAGCTTCGGCAGTCAATTTAATGCGGACTGGGCAAACAAGCTTTTAATATGTGTTGACGAGGTGCTGTTCAATAAGGAAGAGCTCACAGAACGCATTAAATACTTAAGTACTACGAATATTCATAAGTTGGAAGCTAAAGGGAAGGATAAACACGAGGTTGAATTCTTTGGGAAATTTATCCTTTGTAGCAACAATGAAGAAAGCTTTATAAAGATTGATGCCAATGAAACGCGGTTTTGGGTGATAAAAGTTCCTGTTTTGGAAGAAGAGGACACCAGCTTTTTGGAAAACCTCATAACCGAAATTCCTGCATTTATGCATTTTTTGGGTAACCGAACGATAAGTTCAAAACGGCTGACCCGAATGTGGTTTACACCACAACAAATCAAAACCAAGGCTTTGGTAAAATTGGTTAGGAACAACCGAAATCGGGTTGAAAAGGAACTGGCAAGTATTTTACTGAGCGTGATTGAAAAGTTTGATTTGCAGGCAGTACATCTCTGTCCTATGGATGCCTTGTTGGCACTCAATAAAACCAGAGTAAAAACAGATTTGACGCAATTGAGGCGATTATTAAAGCGCGATTGGAAATTAAGCAATCAAGACAATTCCAATAGTTATCAAAAATTTGTGATTTGGACGGATGGCGAAATCAATTTGATTGACGCCAAGGGACGCTATTTTACCGTCGAAAAAACATTCCTGACCCAAAATTTTGATGAATCGATGACAGATTGACGAAACCACTGTGTTTACCGATGTTAAAGCCGTCATCATTTATTCATCATTTTGTCATCAAAAATAATACTGATGACAGGAAAGAGAGATATTAAATCAATATTGATGAAACGATGAAAAATTGATGACTTTGTCAGACCAATGATAATAGGCTTTTCGAAGAGAAATCATCAAATCATCAAAAAAATAATAAAATGACATTGGCTTATGAAAATAAAAATAAACTGTGAAAGAGCCAGAGCTTTTCCCATCGAAAAAGCGCTGGCAAAACTCGGGCATTTTCCCAAAAAATCAGCGGAAAAAGAAGCTTGGTTTCTGAGTCCTTTCAGGTCAGAAATCCAAGCCTCTTTTAAAGTATCCAAAACAAAGAACCGATGGTACGACCATGGAGAAGGTGTGGGAGGGAACGTGATAGATTTGGTTTGTAAGGTTTTAAAATGTCCAATTGAAGAAGCTCTGGAATTCTTGAATGAAAGTGTCGCAATCAATTCCATAACGACAAGCAATATTTTGAATGAAAAAGCTTCAAGTATTGTCGTCACAGAAATAATGAAGATAAGACATCCTGCATTAAACCAATATCTAAACAGTAGAGGGATTCCATTGGAAATTGCCGATAGCTATTGTCATGAAGTTTGGTACACTTTTAAGAACTCTATATTTTTTGCGATTGGTCTAAGAAACAATAAACACGGTTGGGAATTGCGCAACAAGATTTTTAAAAATAGTTGCAGCCCAAAATCCTATACGCATCTTCAAAGAAACAAATGTCAATTAATCATATTGGAAGGAATGTTCGATTTATTGTCCTTGGCAGTTTTGAATGAACATTTAGTGAACGAGTCAGATATAATGGTTTTGAATTCGATTTCATTTATCAAAAATATTGAGCTACAAATTCCAGGTTATGAATCAGTTCATCTCTATTTGGATTGTGATTCCGCCGGACAAAAAGCTGCCGAATATTTAGCAACAAAATACATTCATGTCACAGATAAAAGTGACTTCTATAAAAACCATAAAGACTTAAATGAATTCTTGTGTCATGAGAGAAAAAGTTGATTTTAAAACAGCAGATAAAACGAAGCAGTATCTAAAGATTCCTTCCGAGTTACTCAAACAATCGGATAGCATAATGTTGGATTTGGAAACGGATGCCACGGAGACGAAAATTATTCTGGGGAGGAATTCAAGATGTGTGTCTGTGGACACATTCTCGTTTGCGCCCCTTGGTTGCAAAGAAAAAAAAGAAGTGTTTAAGGGGAAAAATGACCTCGTCAAATTTAGATGTTCAGTCTATGAAAAGAAGCTTTTGAACATTAAAGCATCGAGTTGCGGATTGACTTTAAGTGAATACATACGACGCGCTGTATTTGAAAAGGAAATTACAGAACGCTTTAAGGAAGAGCACATTGAAATTTATAAAATGCTGCTTAAATATCACAACAATTTTAAGTCGATTGGCAACATGTACCGTAAGCGAAATCCGAAACTGACCGCAACTGTATATGACCTCGCCAATGAAATCAAGGCACATCTCAAAAGATTTCAAGAATGATAGGAAAAGGCAAAAGCATATCTCATACTAAAGCTTCAATGGCATATGGTTGGAATCAGGAAAAGGATGCAGAAATTGTTCTGAAGGAATTATTATATGGAGATTCCCCAGCGGAAATTACTCAAGAATTCAAGATGCTTCAGGACCAGAATTACCATTGTACCAAAAACACCCTTTCGTTTGTAATCAGCCCGACTATAGAAGACGGAAAGCAATTGAATAAGGACAAGCTACAGGAAATCACAAAACGATTCATGGACGAAATGAAACTGGGAGAACGACAGGCCATTGCCTTTGTGCATCAAGACAAAGATCATAAACATATTCATTTATATGTGAACCGCATCGATTTTCAAGGTGTGGCTTATAACGATAGTTTTATTGGCAAGCAAAGCCAGATGGCAGCAGAAAGAGTAGCGGAATCTATGGGACTGACCACTGTAAAGCAAGTTCAATTTGAGAAGCAATTCAATTTGAAAGAGATTCGGACGGAAATGAAGCGCAGGCATGACCTTACCATGAAGCAATTCAAACCTAAATCTTTTGATGATTATATAAAAGGGATGGAAACCAATAAGGTTAAAGTGATTCCAACGATTAATAATCAAAACAAGTTACAGGGCTTTCGGTTTGAATTTCAGGGGCATAATCTAAAGGGAAGTGAAGTTCACCGTAACATGTCCATTGGAAATATTGGAAAGCAAATATCGGGTATTGAAGGTGCACAAATTTTAAAAGACACTTCTGCAGGTGTCCAAATAGCAGGAAACTTGGTTGACCTCACGCCAAGCGTCGCTTTAAAACTATCCAAATTCATATTGAAAAAAGTAATTAAGAAAGCAATAAAAATAGGCATCTCTTATTAATTTAAATAGATCGAATCATGAAAAGACTGGAAAAACAAATGGCACTATTGGTCAATGAGATTAACGATTTTAAAACTAGTGTAGAACGATTAGATAAAATAAATGACCAATTAAAAGCAACCAAGATTAAAATGGATGTAACGGAATACAAATCTATTATAGAAGCCCACCAACAGCAAATGGCATCCAATTTAAAATTGATTAAAGATTTTGAAAATCGTTTTTATGAAAAAATAAAGCAGGCTAAAATTTATCCCAATTGGGCAGTTGTAGTTTTTATTTTGAGTTTAGTGTTGGGTATAGGAGGAAGCGCTTTTATTATGTATTGGACTATGGCATAAAATGTTAAAATTATCATAATTCTTTTAGTTCTTTAGTTAGAGAACTAAAAGAAACATATATTTGTCCTCGATATGGAAAACAAGTTAACAGATAAACAAAAAGAGCTCATAGAGAGTTTTGGAGTAGTCCAAGAAGGAATGGGACTGTCGCCAGCTTCTGCTAGAGTAAATGCTTTACTTACTATTGCAGATACAACAGAACTCACTTTTGACCAAATACGTGAGGCATTGGAATTGAGCAAAAGTGCAACAAGTAATGCTATCAACAATTTATTAATGCTTAAGCGCATAGGGTACAAAACAAAACCAGGAGATCGTAAGCGTTACTTTTATTCTCAATTGGGGGAATGGCAAAAAAGCTTTATCGAAAGTATGCAAGGTTTAACCGTTTACAATGATGTTATCAAATCTATTATTGCAAATAGGACCAAAGAAACCAAGGAGTTTAATAATAAGCTAAAAGATTTTACAAACTTCCTGACTTACTATCAAGAGGAAAGTATCAACCTAATAAAAAACTGGAAGAAATAGTAATAACTATTTTTTTAATAAAATTAGTTCTTTTAATTCTGAACTAACTAACATTAATAAACTAAAAGAAATGATTACAATGATTAAATGGATAATGATGTTAACACTAACAGTTTTCTCTTCCGTAGTTTCAGCACAAGAAACCATCACTTTCAATACGCTTGAAGAAACAATCGGTTATGCTATTGAAAACAACAATAATCTTGAAGGTGCAAGAATTGACCAAGAAATTATCCAGGCTCAAATTTCAGAAGTAAAAGGTCGTGCATTACCACAAATTAATGGAAGTGCTGGTTTTACAGATAACTTCTCTTTACAAGAACAAATACTTCCTGCAGAAATCTTTGGAGGAGAACCTGGCACTACGCTTTCTGTTGCTTTTGGTAATCGTTACCAATACACAGCTGGTGTGAATGTCCAACAACAATTACTGAATTTTCAATTGTTTAGTTCTATTAAATCTACTTCGGCTTTAGCTGAATTGAGAAACTTACAAACACTCGTAACAACACAAGATTTAATTGTAAACATCATTCAAACCTACGTACAAGTTCAAGTATTTGAAAAACAAGTTGAACTATTACAACAAAATTATGACCGTACAGATAACCTAATTAATATTTCCGAATCGAAATATAAAGAAGGTATCATCAAAAAATTAGACTTAAACCAGTTAATGGTTAACCGTTCTAACTTGAAAACACAAATAGAAGATGCTCAGTTCGGGACAAATCAACAAATGCGTTTGTTTAAGGTGTTACTTCAAATACCAATGTCAACAAATGTTGTTTTAATTGAAAAATTAGAAGACCGAGCTGCTTATGCTTTAGGTACAGAATTACTTTTAGATTCTAACCTTGAATATCAACAATTAGACAAATCCTTAGAACTTTCTATTATTGACCAGAAACTCATTAAGGCTGAATATTTGCCAACTTTAAGTGCCAATTTTGGGTATAATTATTTAGGACAATCTAATGAACTAGCAGATTTTGACACGAGTGTTTATCAAGGACAATGGAATGGTAACTGGGGACTTTCAGCAAGCATTCCAATCTTCGATGGTTTTCAACGTCGCAACCGCTTAAAACAAAAAGAATTTGCAACCGAGCAATTAGAACTCGATAAAGAAACATTGAAGTTAAATATTGAAAGAGATTTTGGCGATGCGCAAGAGCAATTAATACTAAGTAATTCTCAAATCGAAAGCCAGAAAACAAATATGGATTTGGCTCAAGAAAACTATGATGGTATCAAAGAATCATACAACGAAGGCGTTGCGAATCTAACCGAACTATTGGATTCAGAATTTGCCTTACGTCAAGCGCAATCCAATTACTTAAATGCTTTACTACAATCTAAAGTAGCCGAAGTAACCTTATTAAAATCAAGCGGAACATTATCGCAATTAATCGCTAATCCAACAACAAATAACTAATCATCAACAGTATAAATTAATAATAATGAAAACAAAAAATATCATAATCATCGTAGTCATAGCCTTAGTTGGTCTTACAGGGTACACCTTATTTAATAATAAAAAGGAAATGGCTGAACTGGCATCAGCTGTACCTGAAGAATTTGCGATTCCTGTGCAAACGACGACTGTTGGCAATAAAACAATCTCTAACGGATTGACTGCTACTGGAGAATTTGCAGGCTGGGAAGAAGTAACCTTGGTTGCAGAATCTCAAGGAAGTATTCAATATTTAAAAGTTGAAGAAGGACAAAAAATCAGAAAAGGGCAAGTGATAGCTAAAGTAGATGCGGTGTCATTAAGTTCTCAATTAAGTGGAGCTCAGTCGGCTTTTGCGAAAGCAGAAAAAGATGTAGCACGTTATCAAAGATTATTAGAAGTTGGTGCAGTTTCACAAAGCGCTTTGGAAGATGTACGTATTCAACGTGAAAATGCAAAAGCCAATATCGCTCAAATCAATCAGCAATTGAGTTTTACAGTAGTGAAATCGCCTATTAATGGTGTGGTAAATAAGTTGATGGTAGAGGAAACAAGTTTCGTAATGCCAGGAAATCAGATTGCAGAAATCGTTCAAGTAGACAGGCTTAAAATAAAAGTAAATATCGCAGAGGATAATCTTTCTAAAATTAAAGAAGGACAGTTAGTCAACATCAAAACAGATGTATATCCTTTGGAAACTTTTAAAGGAAAAGTAAGCACCATTAGCGTAAAAGCAGATGCTTCAAGAAAATTTCAAGTAACCATCGAAGTTGAAAACACAAAGGACAACCAATTAAGAGCTGGTTTATTTGCCGAAGTAAATTTTGATGCTCTAAAAACGAACGAATCTGAAGCTATGGTTATTCCGCGTGAAGCGATTGTTGGAAGTCTTCAAAACCCATCGGTTTATATAGTTAAAGATAGTACTGTAACACTTCAAAAAATAAAAGCTGGAGCTGTTATTAATGGCGATGTAACCATCCTTGAAGGTTTGCAAAACGGACAAAAAGTAGTAACCAAAGGTATCATCAATCTAACCGATGGAACTAAAGTAAAAATCACAAATAACTAAGATGACTATAACAGAACTTTCAGTAAAAAGACCAACACTCGCAGTAGTAGTCTTTACGATTATTGCCTTATTAGGTATCATTAGTTATTCTGGTTTAGGCTACGAATTACTACCTAAAATAACATCGCCACAACTATCAATTAGTACAATGTATCCTGGTGCTTCGCCAAGTGAAGTTGAAAATTCAGTAACTACAAATATCGAAGATGCGGTTAGCGCAATGGAAGGTGTAAAGAGTATTACTTCAACTTCACAAGAGGGTATTTCAATTGTAAATGTTGAGCTTACTTATAACGCAGATGTTGACAAAGCATTACAAGATGCGCAACGTAAAGTAAATAATATTTTAGGACAATTACCAGACCAAGTAAACCAACCAAGTGTTGACCAATTTTCGTTTGACGATTTGCCAATTATGCGTTTAGGTGTGTCTTCGGAAATGGATGCAAATGCCTTTAATAATTTAGTAGATAATGACATTAAAGAAACGTTGTCTCGTATTGAAGGTGTGGCAAGAGTTCAAGTTATTGGTGGAAACGAGCGCGAAATTCGTGTGAATGTCGACAGAGATAAATTGAAAGCTTACGGATTAAGTATACTTCAAGTAACACAAGCCATTAGTGCTGCAAATCTTGATTTTCCAACAGGAAATATTAAAGATGCTAAACAGCAAGTAACCGTAAGATTATCAGGGAAATTTAAAGATGTAAATGATATAAAAGGTCTTGAAATCAATACAGGAAACGGTTCAAGTGTACGAATTGAAGATATCGCAGAAGTTTATGATACCACTAAAGATGTAACGACTATTTCTCGTATTGATGGAATTAGTTCTATTGGTTTAACCATTTCTAAACAGAGTGATGGGAATACAGTACAAGTTGCCGAAGATATTAAAGCTGAAATTTTAAAAATTGAAAAAGAATATGCAGATAAGAATTTAAAAATAGCAGTTGCTCAGGATAGCTCAGTATTTACTTTAGAAGCAGCCGATGCCGTAATTTTTGATTTGATGCTTGCAGTAGGATTAGTAGCGATTATTATGCTATTCTTTTTACGTAGTTGGAAAGATTCTATCATCGTAATGGTTTCAATTCCTGTGTCTATTGTAGCCACTTTTATTGCAATGAATCAGTTAGGTTATACTTTAAACTTAATGACCTTATTAGGATTATCATTAGTAGTCGGTATTCTGGTGGATGATAGTATTGTGGTTTTAGAACAGATCCACGCTGAAATGGAGAAAGGAAAATCCAGAATGGAAGCAGCGATGGAAAGTTGGAAGAAAATCGGTTTGTCCGTAATGTCAATCACATTAGTTTTAATCGCAGTATTCCTTCCTATTACGTTTGTAACAGGATTAATTGCAGATTTATTGAAGCAATTTGCAGTTGTAGTTGCTTTTGCAACAGCAATATCATTAGTGGTTTCATTTACACTAACGCCATTATTATCAAGTCGTTTTTCCGAAGTAATTACACTCGATAGAAAGAAAATTCTACACAGACCATTAATTGCTTTTGAAAGTTTTTTAACTGGTGTAAATAATGTTTACAAAGACATTCTAAAATGGACGCTTTCACGTAAACGTATCACAGCTTTTTCATTACTATTCTTAGTATTTGCATCGCTATCATTACTGGCATTTGGCTTTATAGGAAGTGAATTTGTAAAAAATGGAGATAACGGAGAATTCATTGTTGAATTAGAACTTCCGAAGGAATCAACTATTGAAGAAACCAATTTAGCAACATTAGCAGTAGAAACTATTTTATTGAAAGAAAACATCGTTTCTTCTGTTTTTTCAACTGTTGGAACAGGAACTGGTGGTGGAGGAAACTCGTCAAACTTAGCGCAAATAAATGCGAAGATGATTAGTCCGGATGAACGTACCATTACTTCAGAACAATTTGCAAGAGATATCAAAAACAAATTAACTAAAAACATAACTGGTGTAAAATTTAAGACAGCTGCTGTTGGAATGGTTGGTGGAAGTACTGCAGGACCAATTCAGGTTTTATTAACTGGTAGCGATATTGATGTTCTAATGGAAACTGCGGACGAAGTTAAACGTACCATTGAAAGTGTAAACAGCACAAGAGAAGTAGAATTATCTGCCAAAGGAGGAAATCCAGAAGTTGCCATTACTGTAGATAGAGATAAAATGGCTGCACTTAATTTAACAATGAGTACGGTTGGTAATACAATGCAAAATGCTTTTGCAGGAAATACACAATACAAATTCCGTGATGGCGAAAATGAATACGATATTAATGTGAAGCTCGACCAATTTGACCGTCAGAATATAGATGATATTAAAAAAGTAACTTTTTTAAACACAACAGGCGAATTAATCGAATTACAACAATTTGCAGCGGTTGACCAATCTACAGGACCTTCAAGATTACAACGAGATAACAAACGTAGTAGTGTAAGTATTGGTGCACAAGTGGTAGGTCGTCCAGTAGGAACGGTTTCTACAGAAGTACAAGCAGCTATTGAAGCAATGGAAATGCCAGAAGGCGTGAGCTATGAAATGGGTGGAGATTTAGAAAGTCAGACAGAAGCTTTTGCAAGTTTAGGATTGGCTTTATTAATGTCGATTGTGTTAGTGTATTTAATTATGGTGGCATTGTATGAAAGTTATGCCTATCCATTAGTCGTAATGTTTTCAGTACCTACTGCGATGATTGGCGCGTTTTTAATCTTAGCACTATTTCAAGAGAGTTTAGGTGTATTTACATTCTTAGGTTTGATAATGTTGGTAGGGTTAGTTATAAAGAATGCCATTTTAATAGTAGATGCAGCAAACCAATTCAAAATAGAAGGAATGGATAGTGTAGAAGCAGTTGTAAATGCAGGTATATCAAGATTACGTCCTATTCTTATGACTACGCTCGCAATGGTTATTGCAATGATTCCTATTGCATTTGCAGCAGGCGCTGGAGCCGAATGGAAAAACGGATTGGCAATGGTATTAATTGGTGGTTTATCGAGTTCATTAATCTTCACAGTTATAATCGTTCCAGTAATGTACATAGTGATAGACATCTGGAAAGGCGATATCAAAAGAAAAGTAGCGAAGCAAAACGCTAAAAACATTTCAAATTTAAAAGTGCAATCAGCACATTAAAAAGTTAAGCGGTTCTAAACCTTTCAGGTTTTGGTTGATGGTTAGTAATAGTTAACTGGAAGGTTTTTGAACCCATAATCTTAATAAATATAATAATGATAGAATTTTTCAACACACATAAACAGGCTATAATCTACTCGATAATAGTAGTTGGCGTTATATTGCTATTGCGCTTCTTAACTAAGCTATTACATAATTGGTTAGAAAAACGTTCTATTAGAAAGCATCCTAACGAAGAACCTTCAACGATACATTTAACACAAAAAATTTTAAATGCGCTTTGGGTTGTTTTAGGAATAATGGCATTGGCTTTTATTTTCATTGATGAAGAAAGCTACAAGGCAGCAACAGCAAACTTTTATTTAGTTTTTTACTTGGGTATTGTCGCTGTAATCACACTAGTGGCTGTATCGTTAGTTCAGACTTGGTTTAAACGTAATATCAGAGAAAAAATAGCAAATAATGAAGATACAACAAGCTATAAGTTCTTAAGATACATTGCCATTTTTGGAGTGTATTTTATAGGTGGTTTATTAATTCTAATTGCTTTCGAATCTATGCGAAGTTTTGCAGCTACCGCTTTAGGTGGCGCAGGAGTTTTGGCAGTGGTTGCCGGTGTAGCTTCACAAGAGGCACTTTCCAATCTTGTTGGTGGACTTTTTATCATTGCTTTTAAGCCTTTCAAATTAGGAGATATTATCAAGGTTGATGAGTCTATGATTGGCACAGTAACAGACATAACCTTACGCCATACCATTATAAGAAACTATGAAAATAAGATGATTGTAATACCAAATGCGATTATCAATAAAGAGAAATTGATTAATTATGATTTAGGCGAACGTATGTGTTGTCAATGGGTTGAAATAGGTATTTCCTATGATAGTGATGTTGACCTTGCCAAACACATAATGCGTGAGGAATGTGAAGACCATCCAAACCTTATAGACAATAGGTCTGAAATTGACAAATACAACAATGTAAAAAAGGTCATTGTACGTGTTATTAGTCTTGATGATTCTTCGGTAACCCTAAGAGCTTGGGCTTGGGCGAGTAATTTTTCTGATGCGTTCGTTTTAAAATGTGATTTATACGAGAGTATTAAAAAGCGTTTTGACAAAGAAGGTATTGAGATTCCGTTTCCACACAGAACAATGGTTTTTAAGGAAAAACAACTTAAAGAATTAAAACAACAAATATCTCAACCAGAAACAATAAACTAAAATAAATGAACAAAAACATAATTATAATTGCCTTGTTATTAACTTCCGCTTTCGGGAATGCACAACAAACTACAGACTCTTTGAAACAGAAAGCCACAAGGAGCATTAAAGAGAAATTTCCAAGAGCACGAGTGCTTAATTTTGAATATGGACAAAGTCTATCCCGTGATTTTGACTCTGAAATTTTCGGACAAGACTTTCAAGAAGGAGAAATAAAGGCACAACGCACCTTTAGTGCTTCTGCGAATATCCCAATATATAAAACAAGAAAATGGAGTTTAACAGGCTCATTAAATTATCAATTTAATGAATTGGAATTTGATAATATAGAAGCTACAGATGTTACTGTTTTTGAACAAAACGGTATAGTAAACTTTCACAATTTTTCAACAGCATTAAGTTCAACCTACTTCTCATCACTATTTAAAAAACCTGTTATTTACAATGCCTCATTAATTGTAGATGGAAACGATAATGGTTTTGAGCGTATCAAAGGATTGGTCGGTTTGTCTTTTATAATGAAGAGAACAGAGCGTACAACAATTACTCTTGGAGCAATCGTATTTGTTGATCCAACAGCACAACTACCATTTTTTCCAACATTCTCATATAATCATAGATTCAAAAACTCAAAATGGGAAGTAGATTTCATACTGCCACAACGCTTATTGTTAAGACGACCAGTTGGCGAAAATGGACGTTTCTCAATAGGTAGTAGTTTTGGAAGTACAGGTTTCTATGTAAATGTCGATAATCCAAATTTTGCTGAAACGTTTGAATATAGCCAACTGGAAATAAAATCCGGAATTATTTACGAACATCGTTTTAGCGATTATCTCATTGGTACATTCCAAGGTGGTTTGCAAAATTTTATAAGTAATCGTCTGACCGAAAAAGCACAGCCAACCCAAGATTTTATCTATGAGAACAATCAAGATGCAACTGGTTATTTTCAAGTAGGTATTTCTATTGATCCTTTTGCTAAGAGGAAGAAGAGCTAGTTTTTATGAACAATAATAAGTACTGACACATAAAATATTGAAAGATTTTTGATTTGAAAATTCAATTTGTTAAAAACTATTGACACAAAGTAGGTCTTCATCGCATAATGCCAATTATGTTTCCTTATTTTAGAGGCTCAATAATCCTCTAAAATAATTAATGGCATTATTCCAAGCATCAGTACTCAAATCATATCTCGCTTTACTCGTTGAAGTAGCAGTCGAGAAGTCTTATTTCTGGAAAATTATAAGTGTTGATAATAGCTAATTCTGAAGTTATGATTACAGTATTGACCCCAGATGTGGAGTATTACCATTACGAAAAAAATGGAAATGTAGCTAAACAGTTTTTTTCAAGTGCGACGAGTTTCCCAAACTGTATGTTGGAAAGTGAAGTGCCATTTATTTTTAATTCAAATGGAAATAGAATATTGGTGTCGACAAATAAAAAACTTAAAGTTCCAGCTGGAATTGAATATGTATTATTGGCTTCAAAAAAGCCAACCAAAAAAGACTTTATTCGTTCAGAACTGCCACTTAAACGTTGGATAAAACATCCTTCCATATCGTTAAAAAGTCCATTAGGCGTAATAGAATCGTGGTTTGGAAATTTTAATTTTATAAAAGAAGATTTAAAGAAAAATATAAATGGTTTAAGACCACCGCAACTTGGTGCCTTATACTCAATATTATCTCATATTCAAAACCAGAGCGATAAAGGTATTGTTGTTATGCCAACTGGAACTGGTAAAACAGAAACAATGATTTCGGCATTAATCGCTAATCAATGCGAAAAGTTGCTTATATCAGTTCCATCCGACGCTTTAAGAGAACAAATATTCAAAAAGATTTTTACTCTTGGCTTGCTCAAAGATTTTAATATAGTTGGTGCAAGTGCGTTGAATCCAATTGTAGGATTGATTACGAAAAAGTTTAAGAGCGAGGACGAACTTCAAAAATTTCTTTCAAAGGTTAATGTAGTTGTTACTACAATGAGCATTTTATCGGGTTCAGAACAAGCCCAGAAAGCAACAATGAGTGATGGTTTTTCTCATTACTTCATTGATGAAGCGCATCATTCAGAAGCTAAAACTTGGCGAAATTTTATTGATTTATTCGATAAAAATAAAGTGTTTTTATTTACTGCTACACCTTTTAGAAATGACCAAAAGAAGCTCGATGGAAAGTTCATATTTGAATTCTCTTTAAAAGCAGCACAAGAACAAGGCTATTACAAAAAAATTGTATTTAAACCAATAAGGGAATATAATATCGAGAGCGCCGATAAAGCGATAGCAGAAAAGGCAATTTCTGTTTTGAGAGAAGATTTATCGAAAAATTTAAACCACGCACTTCTTGCAAGGTGCAAAACGAAAAATAGAGCTAAAGAGGTTTTTAAATTTTATTCCTCACATTCTGATTTAAAACCTGTATTGGTATACACAGGAATTGCGGGATTGAAACAGAAAATAGCTAATATAAAACTATTAAAGCATAGGATAATTGTTTGTGTTGATATGCTTGGCGAAGGGTTTGACTTACCAGAATTGAAAATTGCAGCCATACACGATGACCGACAAAGCATTCCAATTATGCTTCAATTTATTGGAAGATTTACACGAACATCTGGGGAAAATATTGGAGACGCAACATTCATAACAAATTTAGCTTATCCACCTATACAGGAAGAACTTGATGAACTTTATGCCAAAGGAAGTGATTGGAATGCTTTACTTCCTAAAATAAGCGAAGGAGCGACCAAGAGCGAACTTGATTTTCAAAATTTTTTAGGAGGTTTTAATAATTTGACAGAATCTGAAATACCATTTGAATCTATCAGTCCAGCCTTAAGTGCTGTAGTTTACAAAGTTACTTGTGAACATTGGAATCCAAATTTATGGAGAGAGGGTATTTCAAATATTGACACTTACGAACATCAATTTAGTGATATTAATGACGACAATAAAACTTTAGTAGCCATTTTAGGTAAAACTGGAAGAACTGATTGGGGAACTTTCGATTCAGTTAAAAATTTGCAATGGGATTTATTAGTAGTCCATTGGGATAAGAGGAAGGAAAGTAACTTGGCATATATTCATACATCCTTTAAATCCTTGAAAAGTGAAAAATTGATTAACACTATTTTTAATGAACCAAATTCAATCATAAGTGGAATGAACGTTTTTAGGGTTTTTCACGATGTTAAGCGATTAAGGCTTTATAATTTTGGAGGTCGCAAAGGAATTGGTCAAGATATTAGTTATCAATCTTTTTTTGGTAAAAATGTAGAAGATGGAATAAAACAGCTGGAACAGGGAACATTAAAGAAAAATAATGCCTTTGGTACTGGATATGCGTCAGGCGAGCAAGTTTCCATTGGTTGCTCTGTAAAAGGTAAAGTTTGGGCATATCTGCGCGGTAATTTAAAAGAATTGAATGATTGGTGTGAGAATTTAGGAAGCATTCTTATCAATGATACTATTAATCCAAATATATTTTTAAAGAATACAATCATTCCAACAGTTATTACAACTCGTCCAATAAATACACTACCGATAGCCGTAGATTGGAATGCTGAAATTTATAGGCATCCAGAACACCGATATTCATTCAAAATAAAAAGTAGTCAGAAAACTTATGACCTTTCTAATTCTGAATTAAACATATTAGAAACAAATGTTGAAAATCCGATTAAATTTTCTTGGGATTGTGATGACTTAAGTATAGAATTCGAGGTTATTTTAAGTACGAAATTACTTGATGGAGTTGCTGTACCAGATTGTAATATAGTAAGACTTGATAATGCTGATGCAACCGTGAATTATGGAAGTAAAGTTGAGAAAATCGAAGACTTTTTAAATGAATTTCATCCTATAATCTTTTTTGCTGACGGTTCTCAACTTGAATTAAATTATTACTTCAAACCAAAAGATCCAGTTGAGAATTTCGATAAGGAGTTATTGCAGAGTTGGAACTGGGATAATGTGTCCTTAAATAAAGAATCTATGGGCATTAAACCCTATATACAAGATTCTATCCAATATCAATTTATCCAAAGAATTAAGGATGATTATGATTTAATTTATGATGACGATGGTTCAGGAGAAATTGCAGATGTTGTGGCCATAAATAAATCAGAAGGAAAAATAGATATCCATCTATTTCATCTGAAATATGCGAAAGGGGGTAAAGTAGGTAATAATATAGATAATTTTTATCAGGTTTGCGGTCAAGCTCAGAAATCCTTAAACTGGAAGTATAGAGAAGGAAAAGAATTATTTGTCCATCTTTTAAAACGAATTGTTAAAAAGGAAAAATATAAAGAATGTTCCCGACTGATAAAAGGTTCAGAAGAAGACCTTGAATTACTACTAACAGCGGTTAAATGGAATCTTGATACAAAGTTTCATATTTACATCGTTCAGCCGTCGTTATCAAAAGCTAACGCATCAGATAGTATTTTATCATTGTTAGCTACAACAAGCCATTACCTCGCTACAGTAGGCGATGTTAATTTGCAAATAATAAGTAGCGAGTAATAACATAAGTTTTTTTATGTTTTATTGATTGTAATTAAATTTAATCTTGTTATCTTTTTATTGATTAATTTAACTCTTTTTGTATCACATTTGTACCACACATAAAGCCTTATCCCTTGGAAATAGTATAGTGTAATATATTGTATTGGGAAGTAACTAATTCATTGTTTTGAATATCAGATAACTAAATAG
>TARA_R110002033_G_scaffold148934_1_pt1 | contig 18072 bp, 18 predicted proteins | sample TARA_R110002033 | Tara Oceans TARA_R110002033 (sample SAMEA4397051) | marine metagenome | biome: Polar Biome; feature: [SRF] surface water layer (ENVO:00010504); material: water (ENVO:00002006), including particulate matter (ENVO:01000060) such as... | depth 5 m
TTAAAACGGTTGCTGTCTATTCAACAGCAGATGCTGAAAGTTTACATGTTAAATTTGCAGATGAAGCTGTTTGTATCGGTCCTCCATCAAGTAGTGAATCATACTTAAAAATGTCAAATATTATTGCAGCTGCAGAAATTACTAATGCAGATGCGATACATCCAGGTTATGGTTTTTTATCTGAAAATTCAAAGTTTTCTAAAATCTGTGGAGAACACGGTATCAAATTTATTGGTGCTTCTCCAGAGATGATTGACAGAATGGGCGATAAAGCCAATGCTAAAGCAACCATGAAAGAAGCTGGTGTACCATGCGTGCCAGGAAGCGACGGTGTTATTGAAACCTTTGAAGAGTGCGAAAAAATAGCCAAAGAAGTTGGGTATCCTGTTATGCTAAAAGCCTCTGCCGGTGGTGGTGGAAAAGGAATGCGTGGTGTTTTTAAGCCTGAAAACTTAAGAGATGCTTGGGATTCGGCACGTCAAGAAAGTAAAGCTGCTTTTGGAAATAACGATATGTACATGGAAAAACTCATTGAAGAACCAAGACATATTGAAATTCAAATTGTAGGAGATTCTACAGGAAAAGCATGTCATTTGTCTGAGCGTGATTGTTCTATTCAACGTCGCCATCAAAAATTAACAGAAGAAGTGCCTTCTCCGTTTATGACAACGGCTCTTCGTACTAAAATGGGTGAAGCTGCTGTAAAAGCTGCTGAATATATTAAATATGAAGGCGCAGGAACTATTGAGTTTCTTGTTGACAAAAACAGAAACTTTTACTTCATGGAAATGAATACACGTATTCAAGTGGAACACCCAATCACAGAACAAGTAATTGATTTCGATTTAATTCGGGAGCAAATATTAGTAGCTGCAGGAGTGCCAATTTCAGGAAAAAATTATACTCCAAAATTACATGCCATTGAATGTCGAATTAATGCTGAAGATCCTTATAATGGATTCAGACCTTCGCCAGGTAAAATCACAGTTTTACACGCACCTGGAGGACACGGCGTACGTTTAGATACGCATGTGTATGCAGGTTATACGATTCCGCCAAACTACGACTCTATGATTGCTAAATTAATTACAACGGCGCAAACACGAGAAGAGGCCATTAATAAAATGAAGCGTGCTTTAGATGAGTTTGTAATTGAAGGAATAAAAACAACCATTCCATTCCATAGACAATTAATGGAGCATCCAGATTATTTAGCAGGTAATTATACCACTAAGTTTATGGAAGACTTTGTTATTGAAAAGCAAATAGAAGAATAAAACATAAGCTTCGAAATTTTTTTCGGAGCTTTTTTTATGGTGTTACTTTTCCTTTTTTATAAAGTAAAAGTCAGGCTGTACGCTATATCTTTTTGTGAAAAAACAAAAAGGATGCCGCTTCCATCCTTAACACAAAAATTTAGTAAATTCCCATACTTAAAACTTTAAAAGTGAATTTATCCTATTGGGAAATAAAATCTTGGTTTACTAATATAGACTATACCATTGTAGGAAGCGGTATTGTTGGTTTAAGTTGTGCCTTACGCTTAAAAGAACGATTTCCTAAAGCACATATATTAGTACTTGAAAAAGGAACACTTCCGCAAGGTGCCAGTACAAAAAATGCAGGATTTGCATGTTTTGGAAGCTTAAGTGAAATTCTTGACGATTTAACTACACATTCAAAACCAGAAGTTTTTGAGATTGTAAAAAAGCGAGTTGAAGGCTTACATCTTTTAAGGAAAACTCTAGGCGACAAAAACATTAACTATTTACAATACGGTGGTTACGAATTATTTTCTAAAGATGACACTACCCTTTTTGAACAGTGCTTAGCACAAAAAGAGGAAATCAATACATTTTTAAAACCACTTTTTAACGAGGATGTTTTTAGTTTAAAGGAGAATCGTTTTGGTTTTAAAAACATTCAAGAACGATCTATTTTTAATCCTTTTGAAGGGCAAATTGATACCGGAATGATGATGAAAGCATTACTTGAAAAAGCACAGAATAAAGGGATTCAAATATTAAACAATATTATGGTCGAAGAGTATCAGGAGTTACAGAATTCCGTGTCTGTAAAAACAAATCTTTTAGAATTTTCAACCTCAAAACTATTGATTGCTACCAATGGCTTTGCTTCACAGCTCATTAGAGAACAGGTAAAACCAGCAAGGGCACAAGTGTTAATCACAAAACCAATTATTAATTTACACATTAAAGGTACGTTTCATTTAGATAAAGGCTATTATTACTTTAGAAATGTAGATGATAGAATTTTATTTGGAGGCGGCAGGAATCTCGATTTTAAAGGAGAAGAAACGACCAGTTTTGAACAAACAGAATTAATTCAAAACACTTTAGAACATCTTTTAAAAACAACAATTTTACCTAATATTCCTTTTGAAATTGAACATCGCTGGAGTGGCATTATGGGTGTTGGTAATCAAAAAAAAGCGATTGTAAAATCATTGTCAAACAATGTATTTTGTGGCGTAAGACTAGGTGGAATGGGCGTTGCTATAGGGTCAATAATTGGTAATGATTTAGCAGAGTTAATTAATTAATATGATAAAACGATTCTTTAAGTTCATATATAAATTAGTTTTATGGTTATTTGTGTTTTCAATTGCCGTGGTTATTTTATACAAATGGGTGCCTGTGCCAATGACTCCATTAATGCTTATTAGAAATGTTGAACAACTTCAAGACGATAAAAAAGTAGTTTTAAAACATGACTGGATTCCCATTGAAGAAATATCTAAAAATTTACAATTAGCCGTTATTTGTAGCGAAGATCAAAATTTTTTAAATCATCATGGATTTGATTTTGAAGCTATACAAAAAGCCATGGAGAATAATGAAAAAGGAAGACGTATAAAAGGCGCTAGCACCATTAGTCAGCAAACCGCAAAAAATGTGTTTTTATGGCCACAACGTAGTTGGTTACGTAAAGGATTGGAAACGTATTTTACCTTTTTGATTGAATTATTCTGGTCAAAACAACGTATTATGGAAGTGTATTTAAACAGCATTGAAATGGGTAATGGTATTTATGGTGCAGAAGAAGCTTCTAAATATTGGTTCAAGAAATCAGCCATAAAATTGAATAGAAACGAAGCTGCCGCTATTGCAGCAATTTTACCAAGTCCTTTGAGATATAGGGCGAATCCTGCTTCAAATTATATTCAAGGAAGAAAAAATTGGATTGTAAGACAGATGGGTTTTTATGGCACATTAGATTATAACAAAAAAGATGATAAGTAACATAGAACTTAAAAGGCAACTACATCAACATTGTTTAGGTTATATTGAAGATAGGTTTAAAACCATTCAAAATACTATTAATGACATTCAGGAATCATTGTTCTCTGAAACTAAAAGCAGCGCGGGAGATAAGCATGAAACAGGCAGAGCAATGTTACAGTTAGAACGCGAGAAAGCTGGAAACCAATTGTCCGAAATTCAAAAAGTAAAGGAAGCGTTTTCTAAAATCGATATTTCTAAAAACCCCAAAGTTATAGGTTTAGGGAGCCTAGTTTACACAACGAAATCTAATTATTATATTGCGATAAGTGCTGGAGAAATAAAATTTAATGACCACATAATTTATGCGATTTCACCAAAGACGCCAATTGGTAAATTATTAATGGGAAAATCTTGTGGCGATACCATTGTCTTTAATGATGCTATATTTACAATTACAATTCTGATATAATTTCAATCTTAGGTAAAATACACTTATCTTTAGTAAAAATTGTTTTAGAATTAGTACGTGAATCAAATTCCTCAAATCTTTGATGTTGTTATAGTTGGTGGTGGATTAGCTGGATTATCTAGTGCTATTCATTTATCAAAAAACAACCTAAATGTTTTACTTATAGAGAAAAATAACTACCCAAAACATAAAGTTTGCGGAGAATATATTTCTAACGAAGTCCTACCATACCTGGAGTATTTAGGCATTGACGTTTTCGGCATAGGAGCGCAAAAAATCAATAAGTTCCAACTATCTACCCCACAAAACAATATTTTAAAATCCGATTTAACATTAGGAGGTTTTGGCATCAGTCGTTACGAACTGGATAATGCTTTATATGAAAAAGTAAAAAGCCAACATGTTGAAATGGTACAAGATTCTGTCATAGATATTAAGTTTTTAGATGATGTGTTTTCAGTAGACACGAAAAATAACAACACTTATAGATCTAAATTGGTGATTGGAGCTTACGGGAAACGCTCTGCACTCGATGTCACCTTAGAACGAAATTTCATTAAAAAAAAATCACCTTTTTTAGCGGTGAAAACACATGTTAAGGGTGATTTTCCGAATGACCTAGTGGCACTTCATAATTTTAAAGGTGGCTATTGCGGTGTTTCAAAAGTTGAAAACGACATTATTAATTTATGCTATATTACGGACTATGATGCCTTTAAAACATATAAAGATATTGATGAGTTTCAAGAGAAAGTTATTTTTAAAAACACCTATTTAAAAACTATTTTTCAGAATTCTACCCCAGTTTTTGAACGGCCATTAACCATAAGTCAGATTTCATTTTCAAATAAAAACCCAATAGAAAATCACGTTATCATGTGTGGTGATACTGCTGGCATGATTCATCCATTGTGTGGTAATGGTATGAGTATGGCTATTAGAAGTGCCCAAATGGCTTCGCAATTAATTATTGATTATCTTCAAGGAAAAATCAAGTCACGTCAAGGCTTGGAAAATGCTTATCAAAAATCCTGGAATAACGAGTTTAGAACCCGATTAAAAGTAGGACATTTTGTAGCGAAACTATTTAGCAAAAATAAATTAGCAGACCTATTAGTAACGATTTTAAAGCGCATACCAAAGCTGTTACCACAAATTATAAAACAAACCCACGGAAAACCAATGGTCGTAAAATGAGTCTTTTAATTAACACAAAAAAGCGAACGGATGCTATTGAGATTATGGATGATTTTTCCATTAATGGAGATATTTTACATCGTACTTTAGACACTTTAGCTGATATTAATAAATGGCTTGGTGGAAATATGGTAACGATGAATGGGTTGAAAAAAGTTATCAAAAATCATCCTAAAAAAGAACCATTAACCATTATAGATTTAGGTTGTGGTGGTGGCGACATACTACGTAAAGTTGCTAATTACGGAAAGAAGGAAGGTTATATATTTAAACTTATTGGTATTGATGCGAATAAAGATGCGATGGTTTATGCGCGACAATTATCGAAAAACTATCCTGAAATTAGTTTTATAGATTGTGATATATTTTCAGATGAATTTGAATCCTTAAAATATGATTTGGTTTTAACAACCTTATTTTTACATCATTTCAAAGAAAAACAAATCATAAACATTCTATCAACAACCAAAAAGAAAGCAAAATTAGGAATTGTTGTCAATGATTTACATAGAAATCCCCTAGCATATTACTTATTTAAATTGGTATGCTTAACTATAAAAAATAAGATGATTATTGACGATGGACTGACTTCTATTTTGAGAGGGTTTAAACGTAAAGAATTGGAAAGTCTGTCAAAAGAATTGCAAGTAACGCCTCAAATTAAGTGGAAATGGGCATTTCGCTATCAATGGATAATACAAAACTAATGAGTGTAAAAATAATATCAGTAGCAAAGCAACTTCCTAAATACACACGGTCAACTGCCGATATTTTACCCTATTTAGAAGTTTGGTTGTCTGGTCAAGAAGATCGTTTCAAGCGAAAAGTCCTCAAGATTTTTGAAAACGCAGGGGTAGACAGACGCTATTCTATCATGGATGCAGAAGAGGTTTTTTTAAATACATCTTTTGAAGAAAAAAACGATATTTACGTTAGAGAAGTCATCAAACTAGGTGAAAGTGCTCTTGTAAAATCACTTGAAAAAGCGAATCTTAAACCTGAAGACATCGACTATATAATTACAGTAAGTTGTACGGGGATTATGATTCCGTCGTTAGATGCTTACTTGATAAATAGCCTGAAAATGAAACAAGATATTGTGCGCTTACCCGTTACCGAAATGGGTTGTGCCGCAGGTGTTTCGGGCATTATTTACGCGAAGAATTTTTTAAAAGCAAATCCTAATAAACGTGCCGTTGTTATTGCGGTGGAATCGCCAACGTCAACGTTTCAGTTAGATGATTTTTCCATGGTAAATATTGTGAGTGCTGCTATTTTTGGTGATGGTGCCGCCAGTGTTATTTTATCTTCTTATGAAGATGAGGAAGGCCCAGAAATTAAAGATGAAGCCATGTATCATTTTTATGATGCAGAACATATGATGGGGTTTAAATTGGTAAATACGGGTTTGCAAATGATTTTAGATATTACGGTACCTCAAACAATTTCAGATCATTTCCCAAAAATTGTACATCCCTTTTTAGAACGAAATGGATTGACTATACAAGAGATAGATCATCTTATTTTTCATCCAGGTGGTAAAAAAATTGTTCAAACCGTTGAAGATTTGTTCGGTTCTCTCGGAAAAAATATTGACGATACCAAAGATGTTCTTAAATTGTATGGCAATATGAGTAGCGCAACGGTGCTTTACGTTTTAGAGCGCTTTATGGATAGAAAATTACCAAAAGGAGACAAAGGCCTTATGTTAAGTTTTGGCCCTGGGTTTTCGGCACAACGTATTTTATTAGAATGGTAAAAGAATTTAAAGAGAAAAACTATTGGGCACTCATTTTGGGTGGCTCAACTGGACTGGGTTTAGCAACGGCAAAAAAACTAGCTAAACAGGGTATGAATATTTGTGTGGTTCATAGAAATTCAAGATTTCAAGAAGCCGAAATCATGTTTGAATTTAATAAAATTAAAGCTGAAGGGGTTGAATTTGTATCCTTTAACTCGAATGCCATAAATCCGGAAAAGAGGCAAGACATTATTACAGAATTACAACAACATTTAGGACCAGACGGAAAGATTAGAACGTTGGTACATAGTATTGCAAAAGGTAATTTAAAACCTATGGTTGCCGATGAAAACCCTATCTTAAAAAATGATGATTTTATTTTGACCATTAACGCCATGGCCATTAGTTTATATGATTGGACGCAAGCTATTTTTGAAGCGAACCTATTCGCCAAAGATGCCAGAATTATAAGTTTTACAAGTGAAGGCAATACCAAAGCATGGAAACATTACGCAGCGGTTTCGGCAGCAAAAGTAACTTTAGAAGCCATTACTAGAAATATTGCTTTAGAATTTGCTCCTTATGGTATTCGAGCCAATTGCATTCAAGCAGGAGTCACCGACACGCCATCATTACGACTAATTCCTGGAAACGAAAAAATGAAAGAACATACGGTATTTCGAAACCCCTTTAAGCGATTAACTACCGCGGAAGATGTAGCAAATGTGGTTTATTTATTAAGTAAGGATGAAGCGAGTTGGATTAATGGAAGCATTATTCCTGTAGATGGTGGAGAACATATATCCTAAATTCATATGAAAGTAGGAATCACATAAAATTCTTCAAAATAGTACTTTGAACCAAACAATAGGCGAAGAAATAAGTAACTAATAAATGACCTCAAAAGAAATCATAAAATTATTACCCTACGGACAGCCATTTCTATTCGTAGATGGTCTTTCTGCAATTTCGGAAGAAGGCACAACGGGACATTACACCTTTAAAAATAATGAGTATTTCTATAAAGGTCATTTTAAAGACAATCCTCTTACACCAGGCGTTATTCTTACCGAATGTATGGCTCAGATAGGTGTGGTCTGTTTAGGAATTTATTTAATGAAAGATATGATTTCAGAAAATTTTCAACCTCAAATCGCTTTAACATCCAGTCAGGTAGATTTCTTTTTACCAGTGTTCCCCAATGAAAAAGTAACGGTAGTTTCAGAAAAAGAAGTCTTCCGATTTAATAAACTAAAGTGCAAAGTCAAAATGTTCAATTCAAATCAAGAATTGGTTTGCAGAGGGCATATTTCAGGAATGATAAACCCCAGCAACACATGAAACATCGAGTTGTGATTACAGGAATGGGCGTTGTGGCACCAAATGCAGTAGCTTTAAAAGAATTTTCTAAAGCTATTAAAAACGGTACATCAGGCATCACTTTTCATCAAAATTTAAAGGATTTAGAATTTTCATGTTGCATTGGTGGGATTCCTAATATTTCAGAAGAAAAAAAGCAAGCCTATTTTACACCACTTCAATTGAGGGGCTTTAATAGTTCGGGTATTTTATATGGGTGTATCGCGGGTATGGATGCTTGGAAGGATGCTGGATTTTTAGTGGATGCCGATAGTGAATTGGACTATGACAGCGGAACTATTTTTGGAACCGGAACTTCTGGTGTTGAAAAGTTTAGAGAAGCGATTTATAAACTTGATAATAAAGAAGTAAAGCGTTTAGGGAGCACAGTGGTTGTTCAAACTATGGCGAGTGGTATTAGTGCTTTTTTAGGAGGTATATTGGGTTTGGGGAATCAAGTGACTACTAATTCTTCGGCGTGTACGACAGGAACGGAAGCTATCATTATGGGTTTTGATCGCATTCAATCTGGTAAAGCTAAACGCATGTTAGTGGGCAGTTGTAGTGACGATGGCCCATACATTTGGGGTGGATTTGATGCCATGCGTGTGATGACTTATAAGCATAACGACACACCAGAACAAGGCTCAAGACCGATGAGTGCTTCTGCGAGCGGATTTGTACCTGGAAGTGGTGCTGGGGCTATGGTTTTAGAGACTCTAGAGAGTGCTTTAGATCGAAATGCGACCATATATGCTGAGGTTTTGGGAGGAGCTTTAAATTCTGGTGGACAACGGAAAGAAGGTTCCATGACGGCTCCTAATCCTGAAGCTGTTCAACGCTGTATTAGTGATGCTTTAATAAATTGTAGTATTTCCGAAGAAGACATTGACGTTATTAATGGACATCTAACAGCGACCTCTAAAGACAGTTTAGAAATTGAAAACTGGACCAAAGCACTAAACAGAAAAGGCATTGATTTTCCTTATATTAATTCTTTAAAATCGATGGTTGGTCATTGTTTGGCTGCTGCAGGAAGTATTGAAAGTGTGGCGACTATTTTGCAATTAAAAGAACAGTTTGTTTTTCCAAATATCAATTGTGAAGATGTGCATCCTGAAATTCTGGATTTGATTCATGAAGAAAAAATACCTAGAACAGTATTAAAAAAGGAAATAAATATTGCTGTAAAAGCCAGTTTTGGTTTTGGCGATGTTAATGGCTGTATTTTATTTAAACGTTTTATTGATTAACTTAACAATAAAAATTTATGGAAAAGAATGAACTTATTATCAAATTAAAATCAATAGTAGAACCCTATATTCAAGACGAAGAAGCCTTTAAAAATTTATCTGAAGAAACGGATTTTGTTAAAGATTTAAAAATCAATTCAGCAAACTTAGTAGATGTTATTTTAGATGTTGAAGATGCTTTTGATATTAGAATTGAAAACGATGAAATGGAACAAATGGTTTCTGTAAAAGCAGCTATGGACATAGTAAATTCTAAATTAAAATGATAGGTAATGATATTGTTGATTTAAATACTATCAAACCTAACTGGAATAGAACGAGGTTTTTAGATAAGGTTTTTACTGAAAAAGAACAACATATTATTTCTATTTCAGAAAATCAGCATCAAACCGCCTGGTTACTTTGGAGTATGAAAGAAGCAGCGTATAAAATATATGTTCAGCAGTTTGGAAAACAATTTTTTAATCCCAAAAAGTTGGTTTGCTATTTGTCTTCTTCAACGAGTGGATATATAACTATTGAAAACGAAACGTATACCACTACGTCAACTATTTCCAAAGATTATATTTATACGGTTGCTAGCTTAAATTATTCAGAAAATTATACAAGTGCTGTTTTTAAGATAGAAAACGACTCTTATATAACACAAAACGAATCTCTTAAAAGGCATTTTGTTGAAATAGTTTCTAAAAGTGAAGGCTTAAGTATTAACGATTTGAATATTAGAAAAAACATATTTGGTGTGCCCAAATTATTTCATAACGATTCCAAATTACCTATTCAAATGTCTTTAACGCATTGTGGGAATTATTGTGGGTATGTTTATTTCTAAATAAACGATTGTATTTTTTTCAAGTTGATTGGGATGTTCAAAAAACACGTTTTCACCATTTAAATCGCCTTCAATTAAATAATAATACCCTTTGAAATAAGATTGTTTGACAACTGCTTTTAAGTTCGATTTTTCAACTACTTTTAATTGATTTGCGTAGATAATTCCATGTCCTTTAATCTCATTAAATTCACCAAAAAAAGAAGCGATTAATTTATATTTTGGGGTATCATATAAGTTTTTAGGAGAATCATTCGCTAAAATTTTAGACTCGTGTAAAACAATCATCCTATCTGAAAAAGATATCACATCATCCTGATCATGTGTTGCCACAATACAAGTGATGTTTTTTTCCTTTAAATATTGAAACAAACTTCTTCGTAAAGAGCGTTTTTTAAAATTATCAATATGACTAAAAGGTTCATCAAGCAATAAAATTTCAGGTTGTTTTGCAATAGCTCTTGCTAAGGCAACACGTTGTTTTTGTCCGCCACTTAATAATTTAACTTTGGTTTTAGCCCAAGGTTCTAATTCAACAACTTTTAAGAGTTCTGCGATACGCTCTTGTTTTTCTTCAGGATAAAAATTTGAAAGAAATTCTCCTATGTTTTCTGAAACAGATGTAAAGGGCATTAAATCAAATTCCTGGGCAACATATTTCATGTATTCTGGCCCAATAATCAAATTGTATTTAGGGCCTAAGATGGCTTGATTTTTCCATGAAATGCTACCTTCATCAAGATCGTAGGTTCCGTAAAGCAACTTTAAAAGCGTGCTTTTTCCCGAACCACTTTCACCAATAATAGAAACATGATCTCCTTTCTTTACTTCAAAAGAAATAGTCTTTAGGATAGGTGATTCTTTATAACTAAATGAAAGATTTTTTACTTTTAACATATTGCAAAAATACCATAAATAAGTTGGTTGAATTACCAGTTTTAATTTTTAACAAACTAACTGTTATCCTTTATTTGGTAATGATTTATATCCCATATTAAATAAGGTAAAACCAAAAATATCTGCATAGTATGCAATGGTTTTACTAACAGGAGTTCCAGCGCCATGACCAGCATCTGTTTCAATCCGTATTAAAATAGGGTTACTACCTGGTCGTTGTCGTTGTAATTCGGAAGTAAATTTAAAACTATGAGCAGGAACTACTCGGTCATCATGGTCTCCTGTAGTGACCAAGGTTGCTGGATATTCAACGCCTTTTTTAATATTATGAAGCGGCGAATATCCTTTGAGGTAATCGAACATCTCTTTGCTTTGTTCAGAAGTGCCATAATCATAAGCCCAACCTGCACCCGATGTAAAGGTATGATAGCGTAGCATATCTAAAACGCCAACGGCAGGCAATGCTACTTTTGCTAAATCAGGACGTTGCGTCATCACAGCACCCACTAATAACCCACCATTAGAACCGCCTCGTATTGCTAAATATTTTGAAGACGTATAATGATTAGCTATTAAGTATTTGGCAGCAGCAATAAAATCATCAAACACATTTTGTTTTTTAAATTTGGTCCCGGCATCATGCCATGCACGCCCGTATTCACCTCCTCCTCTTAAATTAGGAACAGCTAAGATGCCTCCTTGTTCCATCCAAACAGCATTTGATACACTAAAAGCAGGTGTTACACTAATATTGAATCCACCATAACCGTATAAAATGGTTGGGTTTTTTCCTTGTAATTTAATTCCTTTTTTATGTGTAATCATCATCGGAATTTTGGTTCCGTCTTTTGAGGTGTAGAACACTTGATTACTTTCATAATTACTTGGGTTAAAATCAATGCTAGGTTTCCAATAGGGTTTTGTTTTGCCCGTTTTCGGATTTAAACTATAGATACTTGAAGGGGTGTTGTAATTAGTAAATGAATAGTATAGAACAGGATCTTCTTTTTTACCTGAAAACCCTCCGGCAGAACCAAGCCCCGGCAACTTAATCTCTCTTAAAAATGTGCCGTTTAAGTCGTATTGCTTTACTTTTGAAATGGCATCTACCATGTATACAGCAAATAAATAATTACTTCCTGTTGAAATATTTAATACGTTTTCTGTTTCAGGAATCACATCAACCCATTGCTCTGGTACTGGATTAGAGGCATTAACAGATACAACACGTTTGTTGGGTGCATTTAGATTTGTTACTAAAAACAAGTTACTGCCATCATTTTTAATAAAGAATGTGTCACTATCGGTATCATCTAAAATAGTAACAAACTTACTATTTGGTACAGATAAATCTTTTATGTACAATTTGTTACCAGATGTAGATACACGAGGTGTTACAACTAAATATCTATCATCTTCGGTAACGGTTCCGTAGATGTATCGATGCTTTTCTTCTGGTGTTCCACCAAAAATTAATGTATCCAATTTTTGTGAAGTTCCTAGTTTATGATAATATACTTTGTGTTGGTCTGTTTTAGCAGACAGCTCACTTCCGGTGGGTTTATCATAACTAGAATAGTAAAATCCTTCATTTTTATACCATGAAATAAGACTAAATTTAATATCAGTTAATGGTTCCTCAATGATGGCTTTGGTTTCCACGTCCATGACAATTACTTTGCGCCAATCACTGCCTCCTTCTGAAATGGAATAAGCAAGTATTTTTCCGTTTTTAGAAAAGCTTAATCCTTCTAGGGAGATGGTTCCGTCTTTTGAAAAGTTATTAGAATCCAAAAAAACTTCAGCCTTAGCATCTCCTTTTTGTCTGTAATAAACATCTTGATTTTGTAACCCATCGTTTTTAGAGAAATAGGTGTAATCTCCTTCAATAAAAGGAGCTCCAATTTTCTCGTAATCCCATAATCTGGAAAGCCGCTCTTTTAGTTCGTTCCTAAAAGGAATTGTATTTAAATAATCAAACGTAGTTTTGTTTTGTGCCTTTATCCAAGCACGTGTTTCACTACTTCTATCATCTTCTAACCATCTAAAATTGTCTTTGACGTCAACTCCAAAATAGGTGTCAACAACATTAACCGTTTTAGTTTTAGGATATTTTATAGTTGCTATGTTTTTCAGAGAATTTACTTTTTTTAGGCTATTAATAATAAACGATTGTATAGGGTTCATTTCAAAAATAAACAAAAATCTGTTAGCTTAGATGATAAGTTTAACCAGCAAATTAAATTACTTATAATATCTTTGAGTACTTATAAGAAATTGAGTTATTATGAAGAAAATTCTTTTGCTTTTTATATTGAGTTTTATTTACTCCAATATATTTTCACAAACTGATATTACAGAAAGCGAATTAAAAGAACATCTACAATTTTTAACTTCTGATAAAAATACAGGAAGATACCCTGGAGGAAAAGAGAACAGATGGGTTGTTAAGTATATAAAAAAGGAGTTTAAGAATTTAGGCATAAAGCCTTTTAAAATAGGATACGAGCAAAATTTTAAAGCAGAATTACGTGTTGATAAAGGAGAAAAACCGGTTGTAAAAACGTGTAATGTGATTGGTTTTATTGAAGGGAATGATCCTGTTTTAAAAAACGACTACATTGTTTTAGGAGCTCATTATGATCATTTAGGTTTTGGAGGACCCTCTGCAAAATCTGATAAAAGAGGTGTGGTGTATCATGGGGCTGATGATAATGCCAGCGGAACGTCAGCACTGTTGGAAATTGCCGAAAAGCTGGCAGCTAAGAAATCCCAATTAAAAAGAAGCGTTTTGTTTATTGCGTTTGGAGCAGAAGAGCAAGGTTTATTGGGTAGTAAATATTTTGTAGAACACCCCACGGTGTCATTGTCTCAAATTAAGTTAATGATTAATTTGGATATGGTTGGCAGGTTAAATGCAGAGCAACAAGTATATATGGGTGGCGCCGGAACCTTTCCTGGTGGTGTTAAATTTATGACTAATTTAGGAACGTCTTTAGGGTTAAATCCAATCGTTCATGCCGGATCTGTAGGTGGATCAGACCATGTATCATTTTATAAGAAAGGAATTTCGGTTTTAGGAATACATACAGGAGGTCACCCGCAATACCATACACCAGAAGACACCATAGATTTAATAAATTTAAAAGGAGAAAAGCAGGTTTGTGAATATGTTTTTCAAACTATTTTACAAAAAGCGTCTTCTCATGACGAGATGTATTTTATTAATCAAGACTAAGAATAAAAAAAGCTTCTACACAAACATATTTGTAGAAGCTTAAGGTCAAGTTTAGTTTATTAAAATTTAATTTGCTAAAACAGTTTTAGCATTGTTAATACTACCGTTAAGAGCATTACGTACTGCATCAACTTTTGTTTTTTCTTTTTTAAGTTCTTCTATAGCACTCAGAATTTCTTCAGTCGATTTACCTTTTAAACGATCATCTGAATATGGGAATTTATTGCTAAAATCTTCCATCCATTTCATCATATATTTATGGGCATTACCTAATGAATCTAAAGCCTTTTGATACGTTTTTCCAACAGCAGTGGTATCAATTTTCGCTTTTAGTTCAGCTGATAATTTTCCCATTTCGTTCATTTTTGGCATCACTTCGTCATGCACCGCCATAACTTCATTAAATGTACTATTAAATTCAAGGGTTTCTTTTGATGGCTTTTTGTCGCAGGAAACAACGAGTACTAAAATTAATGAAAGGACTATTGTTTTTAAAGTTTTCATTTTTATGTTATTTAAGAATATTTTTTAAACCAAATGATTTGCTACTAAGTATTCACCAATTTGAATAGCATTGGTGGCAGCACCTTTACGAAGATTATCAGCAACTATCCACATGTTTAAGGTATTAGGTTGTGTTTCATCACGTCTTAAACGACCCACAAAAACCTCATCTTTGTTATGAGCAAAAATAGGCATTGGGTATGTGTTTGTGGCTGTATTGTCTTGAACGATAACACCAGGTGTTTCGCTCAATAATTTGCGAACTTCGGTTAAATCAAAATCGTTTTCAAATTCTACATTTACAGATTCTGAATGCCCTCCAGAAGTAGGAATTCTAACAGCGGTAGCAGTTACAGAAAAGGATTTATCATTAAATATTTTTTGAGGCTCTCTGGCTAATTTCATTTCTTCTTTGGTATAGCCATTATCTTCAAAAACATCGCAATGTGGTAACGCATTTCTACCTATTGGATACGGATACGCCATCTCACCTTCAATACCGGCAATTTCATTTTCTAATTGTTTAACTGCTTTTACACCAGTACCAGAAACGGATTGATAAGTTGAAACCACGACACGTTTCATTTTATATTGTTTATGAAGTGGTGATAGCGCCAAAACCATTTGAATGGTCGAGCAATTAGGGTTTGCTATAATTTTATCGTCTTTTGTTAATTCGTGAGCATTAATTTCTGGAACCACTAATTTTTTTGTAGGATCCATACGCCATGCTGAAGAATTATCGATAACCGTTGTGCCAACTTCTGCAAATTTTGGAGCCCATTCTAAAGAGGTGCCTCCACCAGCTGAAAAAATGGCAATATCTGGTTTGGCTGCAACTGCATCAGCTAAACTAATAACCGTATATTCTTTATTTTTATAGGTTAATATTTTGCCTACAGAACGCTCTGAGGCGACTACTAATAATTCAGTAATTGGAAAATCTCGTTCTGCAAGAACTTTCAGCATTACTTCGCCAACCATACCAGTGGCACCAACAACAGCTACTTTCATGTGTTTAGATTTAATAAAATTTGATAGACAAAATTAGGTATTAATTCTAATTTAAAAATCAAAAAAAGCCTTCATTTTTTAAAAACAAAGGCTTTTTAACAACAAATAACACGTTGTTATTTATTTAACAACAAGTTATTTTTTAAGCAAATCTCTTATCTCTGTTAACAAATCCTCTTGAGAAGGACCTTTTGGAGCTTCTGGAGCTGCCTCTTCTTTTTTCTTAGTTTTGTTGATTCCTTTAATTATCATAAACATTACAAAAGCAACGATTATAAAGTCAATAACATTGGTTAAGAAACTACCATAAAGTACGGCGATTTCTCCTGTCATATTTCCAGCTTTGTCTAGAGTGCCTGGTGTAACGACATACTTTAAATCATTGAAGTCAGATTTAAAAATCAATCCGACCAATGGAGAAACAATTCCTCCGGTAAATGAGGTAACTACTTTATTAAAAGCAGCACCCATAACAAATGCAACGGCTATATCAACCAAATTGCCTTTCATTGCAAAGTCTTTAAATTCTTTTAACATAAATTAAATTTTTAGTTAGTGATAAACTAAAATAGTTAAAATAGTTAAATGTTAAAGACTGTTCTTTAAAATTATTTTAAATAGACACGTTTAACGCGCTGTGAGATTCCTGTAATAAGTTCGTAAGAAATGGTATTGGCTTGCTCAGCTAAGTGTTCTGCTGTAGATTTTGCGTCAAAAACAATAACTTCATCTCCTTCATTACAATCAATTGTGGTCACATTTACCATAATCATATCCATACAAACATTACCTATAATTGGTGCTTTTTGACCATGAATTATCACAAATCCTTTTCCATTACCATATTGTCTTCCAATACCATCGGCATGCCCGATAGGAAGTGTAGCTGTTTTTATAATATTGCTACTTTTATAAGCCCTGTTATAACCAACAGACTCGCCTTTATTAATGGTATGAATTTGTGAAATAACGGTTTTTAAAGTGCCTATTGGTTTAAAGTGCTTGTTTTCTTTTTCTGAATTTCCAAAACCATATAAACCAATACCGGTTCTAACCATATCAAAATGTGCCTCAGGATAGTTTAGGATTCCCGACGTATTACACAAGTGAAGCACGGGTTTATAGTCTAATTTTGAAATAAAGTTTTCAGAAATTATATTGAAGGACTTTATTTGATTTTGAGTAAATTTTGTTTCATTTAAATCTTCACTCGCCGCTAAATGAGAAAAAATAGAAGCAACTTTGATACTTGTTGTTTCATTTAATTTAGACATCAAAAAATCAATATCATTTTCAGAAAATCCAAGACGATTTAACCCTGTGTTAAATTTAATATGAACGGGATAATTAGTTTGATTTTCTTTTAAAGAGGCCTCAATAAATTCATTAAAAATTTTAGCGTTGTATAAGCTAGGTTCAAGGCAATTATCAATTAATTCTTTAAAATTTATGGCTTGCGGATGCAGTACTAAAATAGGTTTGTTAACACCAGCTTGTCGCAAAGCAATACCTTCATTTATATAGGCAACTGCAAAATAATCAACGCTAAGATTTTGTAAATAAAGGGCTATTTCAGTAGCATCGCTGCCGTAAGCAAAGGCTTTAACAACGACTAAGGTTTTTGTTTTTTTTTGAAGTTTTGATTGTATATACTCAAGATTATGTTTGAGCGCTTTAAAATCAATTTCAAGAATAGTTTCGTTGGCTTTAGGCATCCGTGTTTTTAGGTTTTGAAATCACTTCTTCGGCATCATTAACCTTCATATTACGAACTTTATCACGCATCATAGCTTTGTAATAAGCGCCTCTGCTTAAGGGTTCATATTCTTCTACTTCACCTAAAAGAACCAGGTTATCATTTTTAGATTTTCGGTAGCTATATTGTGCTAAATTACCTGTTCTAGTGCAAACCGCATGGACTTTGGTGACATACTCCGCCGTGGCCATTAAATGAGGCATTGGCCCAAACGGATTGCCTTTAAAATCCATATCTAATCCTGCTACAATAACGCGAACTCCTTTGTTGGCTAAATCATTACAAACACGCACAATTTCGTCATCAAAAAACTGAGCTTCATCAATACCAACCACATCACAACCATCAGCTAAAATAGGGATATTTGCAGCGGCAGGAACTGGGGTAGAGCGGATTTCATTAGCATCATGCGAGACCACCATTTCTTCATCATAACGTACATCAATAGTAGGTTTGAAAATTTCTACTTTTTGCCTAGCAAACTGCGCGCGTTTAAGTCGTCTGATTAATTCTTCTGTTTTGCCAGAAAACATAGAGCCACAGATTACTTCAATCCACCCAAATTGT
>TARA_R110002033_G_scaffold6622_5_pt1 | contig 18071 bp, 10 predicted proteins | sample TARA_R110002033 | Tara Oceans TARA_R110002033 (sample SAMEA4397051) | marine metagenome | biome: Polar Biome; feature: [SRF] surface water layer (ENVO:00010504); material: water (ENVO:00002006), including particulate matter (ENVO:01000060) such as... | depth 5 m
AAAATCAGACAAATGTCTGGTGGACAATTTAAATGTCCTATTGTATTTAGAGGGCCAACTGGTTCAGCTGGTCAATTAGGTGCAACGCATTCGCAAGCATTTGAAAACTGGTTTGCTAACACACCTGGTTTAAAAGTAATTGTTCCTTCAAATCCTTACGATGCAAAAGGTTTATTAAAAGCTGCCATTAGAGATGACGATCCAGTTATTTTTATGGAAAGTGAGCAGATGTATGGCGACAAAGGTGAAGTACCAGAAGGAGAATATACAGTTCCTATTGGAGTAGCTGATATTAAACGTGAAGGAACAGATGTTACTATTGTTTCTTTCGGTAAGATTATAAAAGAAGCTTACAAAGCTGCTGATGAATTAGCAAAAGAAGGTATTTCTTGTGAAATTATAGATTTACGTACGGTACGTCCATTAGATAGAGAGGCCATATTAAAATCTGTTAAGAAAACAAATAGATTAGTAATTTTAGAAGAAGCATGGCCATTTGGAAATGTATCAACTGAAATTACTTATTTGGTACAATCAGAAGCTTTTGATTATTTAGATGCTCCTGTTGTAAAAATAAATACGGCAGATACACCTGCACCTTATTCTCCTGTGTTATTAGCAGAATGGTTACCTAATAGTGACTCTGTTATTAAAGCAGTTAAAAAAGTGATGTACAAATAAATCGCAGATTTCTGCGTTAAGTAAACTTCATTATCAACCTAAAAGTTAAGTTTAGCATGGTTGTTGATGAAGTTTGTTTTTTATTATGAAACTGAAACTACTCTTATTTTTTATATCACTAGGACTTTTATCTGCCACTGCGCAAACTAAAGTCAGCGGACACGTGTTTGATGAAGGCAACACGCCAATACCTTTTGCCAATGTAATGTTTAAAGGCTCCACCATTGGAACCATTACAAACGAAGACGGTAAATTTTATTTAGAATCCGATGAAAACTGGGAAACCTTAGTGGTTTCTTTTGTTGGTTTTAAAACACTCGAAATTCCTTTACCGAAACGAATAAATTATGAATTAAAATTTATTCTTCAAGAAGAGGAGTCTTCCCTTGATGAAGTTCTTATTGTAACTGGTAAACAATCTAAAAAGGCTTCAGAAAATCCAGCTATAAGAATTCTTAAAAAGATTTGGGAACGTAAACGAAAAAATGGACTCAATCAATTTAAACAATACGAATACGACCAATACGAAAAAGTAGAATTTGACCTCAACACCATAGATAGCGCTTTAATTAAAAGTAAGCTTTTTAAAGGTATGGAATTTGTGTTTGAAGAAGTTGATACGTCTAATGTTACCGGAAAAACGTATTTACCAATCTTTTTAAATGAATCTGTAAAGAAAATCTCTGGTGATAATTCAATTAATAAAGAACGTGAGGATTTAATAGGTAATAAAAACTCTGGCTTTAGTAATAACCAAATTATAATTGATTTTATAGACGATTTATATTCTGAATATAGTATCTATGATAATTACATGAAATTTTTCGATAAAAGCTTTGTGAGCCCATTAAGTAGAACTGGTGTTCAAACCTATAACTATGTTTTATCTGACAGTGCTTTTATAGATAACAAATGGTGTTACAACATCATTTATTACCCAAGACGAAAAAACGAATTAACTTTTAAAGGTGATTTTTGGGTTAACGATTCTACTTTCGCTATAAAGGAAATTAATCTTCAAGCATCAAAAAGCGCGAATATAAATTGGGTTAAAGAAATATATATAGAACAAGAATTCGAAGTTTTAAATGATTCCTTATTCTTAATTAAACGCGATTATTTTCTTTCAGATTTTTCCATGAATAAAAAGGAAAAATCTAGAGGGATTTACGGAAAACGAACTACGATCTACGATAATTATCAATTCAACCAACCAAAAGACGCTAAGTTTTATGATAAGGTTGTTTATAATTACGAAGCAGACGTCTATAACCGTCAAGACGATTTTTGGCAAACTAACCGACTTGAAGAATTAAGCAAAGACGAAAAAGGTGTTTATAAAATGTTAGACACGCTTAAGACGGTTAAGAAATTCAAACGTATGTATAATCTAGGAAGCATACTTGCCTCTGGTTATATAGAGTTCCCGAGCCTTAACATGGACTATGGTCCAATTTTTTCAACCTTCGGTTATAACGAGGTTGAAGGTGTGAGGTTAAGAACTGGTGGACGAACGTATTTTGGTCCTAATGATTTATGGCGAATTGAAGGTTTCTTAGCATATGGTTTTAAGGACGATAAATTTAAATACGGTATTTCAGGAAAATGGTTATTAAATAAGCGAAGCCGACTCACAATATTTGGAGGCAATCGTAGAGATGTGGAACAAATTGGAGCGAGTTTAACAAGCTCAACAGATGTTTTAGGACGTAGTTTAGCATCTTCATCAATTATTAGTACAGGCTCAAATGATAAATTAACCAATATTAGTTTAACTAATTTAGGATTCTCTATTGAACCTACACGAAACTTTGAAGTGAGAATAGACGGAAGTTTTCGCAATCTCAGATCTGCATCACCTACGTTTAGTTTAGACTATAATGATATTGAATCACCTACTGGTATTTCTTCAGAAATTAAACAATTTGAATCTAGACTATCTCTATCTTATTTTCCAAAACGAGAAATGACTGGTTTTGGTGTAGAACGAAGAGAGAAAAACGATAATTTCGCTAGGCTTTTTGCACAAGTGAGTCGTGGAGACCAAGATTGGTTTAGTAGCGATTTCGATTATACTAAAGTGCAATTCTCATACATCCAACCATGGCAACTAGGTGGTTTTGGCCGTTTAACAACCTCAATAGAAGCTGGTAAAACTTTTGGTGAAGTGCCATTGGCATTACTAAATGTTGTACCTGGTAACCAAACTTATTTCTCAATATATAACACGTTTCCACAACTAGATTTTTACGAATTTGTAACTGACACCTATAGTTCTGTGCATTTAGAACATAATTTTAATGGTCGTATATTTTCTCGTATACCATTTCTAAAGAAGTATAACTTAAGAGCAATCTTAGGCTTAAGAGGTGTTTGGGGAGAATTATCAGAAGAAAACAGAGCATTAAGCAATACAGGAAATAATCCTGCTGAATTCATATTAGTTGCACCAGATTCTCGAATGTATTATGAATATAGTGTCGGTGTAGCCAACATTTTTAAGGTATTGCGATTAGACTTTAACTTCAGAGGTAATTATCTAGATCTTCCAGATGCTAGAAAATTTGGAATAACAGGTAGCTTTGGGTTTTACTTCTAACCCGATTTTAAGATTCTTTTCATTTGCCTAAAACTCGGTAAAACACTATATTTACAGACTGAAATAACACAAAAATCGCACAAATATTTTCTTGTGTGATTTTTCAAATTAATAAAATAGACATGTCAGAACAAGAAGATTTAACTTTCGATGTATTAATAGAAATACCTAAAGGAAGTCGTAATAAATATGAATACGATTTTACTTTACATAAAATTCGTTTCGACCGTATGCTTTTTTCATCTATGATGTATCCAGGAGATTACGGTTTTATACCAGAAACTTTAGCTTTAGATAGCGACCCTTTAGATGTTTTAGTATTAGGGCATCAACCTACCTTCCCGATGGTAGTAATGGAAGTTAGACCAATTGGTGTTTTCCATATGACAGATGAAAAAGGACCAGATGAAAAAATTATTTGTGTACCAGTTTCTGACCCAATTTGGAGTAATAATAAAGATATTAGCGATTTAAATCCACATAGATTAAAAGAAATCGAACACTTCTTTAGGGTCTATAAGGACTTAGAGAAAAAGAAAGTTGATGTTGGTGATTGGGGAAATGCAGAAGAAGCTGTGGCAATCTATCACGAATGTGTTAAACGTTACGATGAAAGTGAGCACAAAAAGAAACGCACTTTTACAATTTAACGAAATCGACCCAACTACATCGTTTTCGAAATCGTAAGTTTTTTAACTTATAAATATTAAAAAAGCAATATCATGTAATTGATATTGCTTTTTTCGTAAAAATATGTTTGATTTTACTACTTTAGCCGAGCTAAAAACTAATCAATTTAAATATTACAATATGGAATCAATGATGATTTACATGCCAATAGCGTTGGCAATTTTAGGATTAATTTACATGCTCATTAAGCAATCTTGGGTAATGAAACAAGATGCAGGAGATGGTAAGATGAAAGAAATTTCAGACCATATATATGAAGGAGCATTGGCGTTTTTAAATGCCGAATACAAATTACTAGCTGTTTTTGTAGTCGTAGTAGCTGCATTATTAGCTATTGTTTCATTTATTGTACCTACAACACACTGGTTAATTGTAATCGCTTTTGTTTTTGGTGCAGTATTTTCTGCATTCGCTGGAAATATCGGAATGAAAATAGCAACAAAAACAAACGTTAGAACAACACAAGCTGCTCGTACAAGTTTACCAAATGCACTAAAAGTCTCTTTTGGAGGTGGAACTGTAATGGGTCTTGGAGTTGCTGGTTTAGCTGTTTTAGGCTTAACAGTATTCTTTATAATCTTTTTTAATGTCTTTATGGGTGGTGTTTGGACAAATACCATGGATATGACTATCGTCTTAGAAACCTTAGCTGGTTTTTCACTTGGAGCAGAATCAATTGCTTTATTCGCCAGAGTTGGTGGAGGAATTTATACGAAGGCAGCCGATGTTGGTGCTGATTTAGTTGGTAAGGTAGAAGCTGGAATCCCTGAAGATGACCCTCGTAATCCTGCAACTATAGCAGATAATGTAGGTGATAATGTAGGTGATGTTGCCGGAATGGGAGCTGATTTATTTGGTTCTTATGTAGCAACGGTATTAGCTGCAATGGTTTTAGGTAACTATGTCATTAAAGATATGGGTGGCTCAATCTCTGATGCTTTTGGAGGTATTGGTCCTATTTTATTACCAATGGCAATTGCTGGTGTAGGTATCATTATTTCTATCATCGGAACGATGTTGGTTAAAATAAAAAGTAACGATGCTAAAGAAGCTGAAGTTATGGGCGCTTTAAATATTGGAAACTGGACTTCAATTATATTAGTTGCTGCTGCATGTTTTGGATTAGTAACATGGATGTTACCAGAAACAATGCAAATGAACTTCTTTGGAGAAGGCTTACAAGAGATTTCTTCAATGAGAGTATTCTACGCAACCTTAGTAGGTTTAGTTGTAGGTGCTGTTATTTCGTCGGTAACGGAATATTACACTGGTTTAGGTAAAAAACCAATTTTAAATATTGTACAACAATCAAGTACCGGAGCAGGTACAAACATTATCGCTGGTTTAGCTACTGGTATGATTTCTACATTCCCTTCTGTATTATTATTTGCTGGAGCAATATGGGCATCTTATGCTTTTGCCGGATTTTACGGAGTTGCATTGGCTGCATCTGCAATGATGGCTACAACTGCAATGCAGTTAGCAATTGATGCTTTCGGACCAATATCGGATAATGCTGGTGGAATTGCTGAAATGAGCGAACAAGAACCAATCGTTAGAGAGCGTACAGATATATTAGATTCAGTTGGTAACACAACGGCTGCAACCGGAAAAGGTTTTGCAATTGCTTCTGCAGCATTAACATCTTTAGCTTTATTTGCTGCCTATGTAACGTTTACAGGAATTGATGGTATTAACATTTTTAAAGCACCTGTTTTAGCCATGTTATTTGTTGGTGGTATGGTACCAGTAGTATTTTCTGCTTTAGCAATGAATGCTGTTGGTAAAGCTGCCATGGAAATGGTAGAAGAAGTGCGTCGTCAGTTTAGAGAAATTCCAGGTATTATGGAAGGAACAGGACAACCAGAATACGATAAGTGTGTTGCTATTTCTACTGAAGCTTCTTTAAAAGAAATGATGTTACCTGGTTTATTAACTATTGGTTTCCCTTTAGCAATCGCCTTTATTCCTATGATTTTCGGAATGGATCCTTTAGCTATCGCAGAAATGCTTGGTGGTTATATGGCTGGTGTTACAGTTTCTGGTGTACTTTGGGCAATATTCCAAAACAATGCAGGTGGTGCTTGGGATAACGCTAAGAAATCATTTGAAGCAGGTGTAGAAATTAATGGAGAAATGACATTTAAAGGTTCTGAAGCTCATAAAGCGGCTGTAACTGGCGATACTGTTGGTGACCCATTTAAAGATACATCTGGACCTTCAATGAACATCTTAATTAAACTAACGTGTTTAATTGGTTTAGTTATTGCTCCTATTTTAGGTGGTCATTCTAATGATACTGCTTTAGCAAACATTGAAGAAGAAGTGTCTATTGAAATGACGGTTAATTCTAATGCTATTGCAAAAGCAACAGTTGACTTTTCTACAATAAAAGAAGGCGTAAAAGTATTAGAAACAATTGTTTTTGAAGGTACTCAATCTGAAGTAGAGAAAGAATTAAAAGCTTTTGAAGCCTCTATTACAAATGATGCTGGCGACATTATAAAAGTCATTGAAAAAGTAGATATAACTAAAGGATAACCTTTAGAATCATAAATAAAAAACCCTCATAAAAATCATTTATGAGGGTTTTTCATTTCACGTAATTTAGCTATTACAAGGTAGGAATTTCTTGATTATAACTGTTATATCTGTAAATCAAGCAATTCTAATCAAAAGATTCATTATGGCATCAATTAAAAAAATCCTCAGTCTTATTTTAATTTTTCTATTTGCATTAACCTCCCTAACATCTTGTGAAACGGATGATGGCAATAATAGTAATGGACAACAAGAAACAATACCAGATTCGTTTTCTGAATATTTTGGAAACGACATTTCAAGAGATTTTATAGGCAATGTAATAGACAGTAACAAAAATCCAATTGAAGGTGTTACTATCACTATTGGTAACGAAACAGTATTAACCGATAGTAATGGTATTTTTATTATAAATAGCACTAATGTAAATGAACGTTTTGGATATGTTAAAGCTGAAAAATCAGGATATATTCATGGCTCACGTAGTGTTGTGCCTTCAGGTGGTACTAACAAAGTAACCATAATGCTACTTGAAGCTACGGTTGTAGGAACCGTAAACAGTGGTTCTTCTGAAACAATTAGCGTAGCAAATGGAAGTTCTGTAAGTTTTGATGGTAATTTTATTAAAGAAGATGGCTCAGCGTATTCTGGTTCTGTTGATGTAATAATGCATCATTTAGATCCGGCTGATAAGGACATGGCCATGCAAATGCCTGGTATGTTATATGCCCAAAACAATGAAGGTGCTGAACGCATGCTTCAAACCTTAGGAATGTTAGCAATAGAATTGAGAGGTACAGGTGGAGAAGATTTAAACTTAGGAGAAGGTTCTATCTCGGAAATTAAAATGCCAGTTGATGCGAGTTTAATGAGTATTGCACCTGCAACTATTCCATTATGGTATTTTGATGAAGTTAACGGCTATTGGAAAGAGGAAGGACAAGCCACTCTACAAGGCAATATGTATGTTGGTAATGTTTCTCATTTTTCATTCTGGAATTGTGATATACCAGCAGAAGCCATCACACTTTGCATAACAGCTACTAATGAAAGTAATAACTCACTGAGTAATCTTTGGGTAAGTATAACTAGTACAACTTTTGGCACTACATATGGTTACACAAATGAAAATGGTGAAGTATGTGGTTATGTTCCAAGCAACGAAACCTTAGAACTTAATATTTATAGTTATGATTTTTGTGGAGACACACCTCTTTATTATGAAATGATTGGGCCATTTTCAACCGATTCTAATATTTCTATTATTGTGCAAGAAAGTTCAGATATTATAGAGGAAACCATTATTGGAAATTTTAATTCTTGTAATGGTGACGCTGTAAATGATGGCTATGTGCAATTAACTTATGGATACCAAACTTACATAGATTTAGTAACTAATGGTGAGTTTGAAATTAATTTGCTACGTTGTGAAGAAGATAATACCTTTAAATTAAAAGGTAGTGATTATGTAAACTTACAGACAACGGATAGTATTAGTTATACGTTTACAACACCCTTAACTAATATAGGATCGATATCAGCTTGTAATACAGTAACCGAATTTATACAATACTCAATTGATGATGGAGAAACTGTATTAATAATTGATGGATTTCAAACAGGATTTTCTGAAGCTTCAGATGCTGTTGATGGACCTTCATTAACCATTAGCGGTTCAAGTAATACTGGAAATTGTTTCTATATGTTCGGAAACCTGGACGATACTGTATATGAAGGCTCATATGATTATTTCGACTGGAACGACGCCAATGATACGGGTTTCAATATACAAGAATGTATAGATATGACTTCTACAAATAACAACATCATATTTAACCTAACAACATTAGGAGCAGCAGGTGAGTATATAGATATTAATTTTAGTGGAGCTTATGAAGATTATAATGGTAACCCACATACTATTACTGGAGTTGTGCATGTATTTAGAGATTATTAATTTAAAACTCTCTATCTAAAAAAAAGCCTTTCAATACTAATTAGTATTGAAAGGCTTTTTCTTTAAAATTGTATTTAAGCAAAAATTAATAGGATTTTTCACGCAACCATTTTAAGATTTTTTCATCTATAAAATATAATCTTAAATCAACCGCTATGAAATCAATCAAAATTTCACTTTCAACCTTCCTTTTATTATGTTTATCACTTACCTCTTGTGATATTGACGATGGTTCGTCTAGCAATAATAACCAACAACAAGAAATCCCAAATTCTTTTTCTGAATATTTTGGTAACGATATTTCTAGAGATTTTTTAGGAACGGTCGTTGATAAAAACCACCTTCCAATCTCAGGTGTTACAATTACCATTGGTAGTGAAACGGCTTTAACAGACAACAATGGTGTTTTTATTATTAGAGATGCTGATGTAAATAAACGCTTTGGCTATGTAAAAGCTGAAAAAGCAGGTTACATTCATGCTTCTCGAAGTGTTGTTCCATCTGAAGGCACAAACAAAGTAACTATAATGATGCTAGATGCTAATATTACCGGAACTGTTAATAGCGGCTCAGCAGGAACGGTTTCTCTTAACAATGGAAGCTCAGTAAGTTTTGATGGAAACTTTATTAAAGAAGATGGCTCTGCTTACTCTGGTTCTGTAGATGTTATTATGCATCATTTAGATCCTACTGATGATGATATGTCTCAACAAATGCCAGGTATGTTGTATGCTCAAAATGAAGAAGGTGCTGAACGTATGTTACAAACTCTTGGTATGCTCGCTGTAGAATTAAGAGGTTCTGGTGGAGAAGATTTAAATTTAGCCGAAGGTTCTACTTCAGAAATTAAAATACCTGTGGATGCTAGTTTAATGTCTATTGCACCTGCAACTATTCCGCTTTGGTATTTTGATGAAGTTAATGGCTTTTGGAAAGAAGAAGGACAAGCCACTTTACAAGGTAATATGTATGTTGGTAGTGTATCTCATTTTAGTTTTTGGAATTGTGATATACCAGCCGAAGCTATTACACTTTGTGTAACGGTTACAGACGAAAATGGCAATGAATTAAGCAATATAGAAGTAAATATAACAAGTGCTACTTTTGGAAGCACTAATGGCAGCACAAATGAAAACGGAGAGGTTTGTGGTTTTGTGCCAAGTAATGAAAGCTTAGACCTTAGTATTTTTAATTATGGTATTTGTGGAAATACACCTTTACACTTAGAAACTATAGGTTCTTTTTCTTCAGACTCTAACATCACCATAATTATTACCGATAATCCATATATTATTGAAGAAACTGTTACTGGCAAATTAAATAATTGTGATGGAGCTTCTGTTACTGACGGATATGTTCAAATCACCTATGGAGAAACAACTTTTACAGACTCGATAAACGATGATGGTTCTTTTGAGATTATTGTGCTTAGATGTCTTGAAGATAACACCTTTAGTATAATGGGAACTAATTTTAACAACCCGCAAACAACTGGAGAAATATACTATACATTCACATCTCCTTTTACAAATTTAGGAGATTTAAATGCCTGTAATACAATTGACGAATTTTTTACATATAGTATAGATGATAGTGCGGTTGAAAGATTGTATATAGAAAATGACGACTTGGGTACTGGAACATTTTCTGATTACATTCAGTTACATGGAGGACCATTTAATACTACATTCAATAGCATAATTATAAATGTCCCTAACCAACTAGGTAGTTATACTATAGGTGTTGATGATTTTGTTAAATTAGTATTAGGTTTCGAAGAGAATGGCACCAATCAATTATACGTTTTAAGTAATACTGAAGATTGTAATATAACTATAAATGTTAGTAAAGCTGCTGAATTTATAGGAGACCATATCGATATAAATTTTAGTGGTGAACTTATACATGTTTATGAAGGTGTAACATATGGCCCAACGAGAACAATTGTAGGTTCTGCACATATAAAAAAGAGGTAACTCATAAAAAAGCCTTCAACTCATAAGAGCAGAAGGCTTTTTCAAATTTAAAAATAAAATATTTTACAAAGTATAAGTCAATCTAAAAGTGATAAACCTTGGTAAAATAAAAGTCTCAGAACTATAAACTGAAATATTACTAGAGCCATTATTCACATTAGAATCTATATTTAATAAATTAGAGGCTTTAAGTTGGTATTCCCATTTAGCATCTTGATCCTTTCTGTAAGCTAAACTAGCATTCCAAGTTTGATAAGATTCTGAAGGCGTAATATTACTACTCTGATTAGTGTATGCATAATCTGTCCTTAACGTTAAAGAATCCCATATATAAGCATCAAATTCTACAGAAGGTGCACTTGTAGTATATTTTATATCGTCACCTCCTTGATTAGTATTACTTATACTATGACGGTATTTTAAAGTTACGTTTGGCCATTCTCTAAAATTAGTACTCAATTCTGGTGTGTATGTCTGAGAAAAACTTTCATTTACCGATCTATCACCTTGTACAAACTGATTTATTTTACTGTAATTAAAGTTAGCTCTTAAGCTTGCTCTTAACTTCCCAAATGTGCGTTGAATACGTCCGAAAGTAGAAATACTTTCATCTGCAAAATTAGAGTTAAAATAAGAACTCGTTCTTATTACATTATCAAAATCGGTTAATGACCTCACCTGATCAATGTTTTTATTATAATTAAAAAAAGCAAAAACATTGGTATAATTAAAAAGGTTGAAACTAAAATAACGTAGACTTATATTATGCGAAAGTGCATTCTGTAATTCTGGCTCACCATACTGAATGCTATTGTAATTATTTAAAACTAAACCTTCAGCTAAACTCGTAACGTCTGTAAACGAATTTTTCATATTATAGCTTAAAGTTAAACTTTCACTCTTTTTAAATTGAATCCTAGTTTCAAAATCAGGTAATAATCTAACAAAGTTATCTTCATATGTTGTACCAAATTGTGTGTTTTTATTTCCATAAGCATGTACAGAAAATCCTGGTGTAATGGTAAACTTACCTGTTTTTAGAGTATAATGCATTCCTAAATAAACATCACTAAAATTATATTCAGTATCATTTTCATTTACTAGCAAATCACCATCACTTGTTGTTAAAGTTGCAGTTGGATCAAAAAATGAACCATCATCTAAAAACTGAAAAATATTAGAATTAAATTTTTGATTACTTAAAATAGTCCCTAACGTAAAGTTGATATTACTTTTTGAATTCAGAATGTTATAATAATCTAATTTAGCATCTAACTGGTTAGATTTAATACGTCTTTCTTGATTTAAGTTATAACTAGTTTGATCCGTATCTAGGCCTAAAACACCTGCTGTTGTCTCAAAAGCATCCTCATCCTTTAATCCTGTTACATTGTAAAATGGGTCTTCATCCTTAATTAAGTGTTGTGCTTCAAAAGCAAAAATATTAGTCTCATTTAATGTGTAATAATAGTTAACATTTTGATTAATACTAAAAGGCTTTGCTTCATCAAGTTGATTCGTATTTCCAACTACAGATGAAAACTCATCGTTTGCTTCAGAATCATCAGAAATACGACCAAGTATATCATAATTCAATTGATTATTTACATTTGGTTTATAGCTTGCACTTAACTTCGCTAAACCCTGATTAGTTGCTTCTCTACCTGTTTGTATAGTTTCTTCATCTGGAATGTCTAATTCAGAATCCGTATAACGCACAAAACTCTCTTGTCTTGTTTTTAATCTATTTGCGTTATAAATAATAAAACCACTAAGATCTAAAGCTTTATTTGGAGCATAACTAAAGTTAACTGCTGCCAACTTAGATTCTATTTTTTCTGCATCTCCAAGATCAGTTAAACCTCGTAGTCCATTATCACCAAGATTTATACTTGTACCACTATTATTACTTGGAGCTCTAAATCCACCTCCAAAATTTCTAATATCCCTTCCTGTTAAGGCTACTTCTCCAATATTATTTAAGTCACCAATAACATTAATACTATATTTTGGACTGTAATAAAACAATTTAGGTTGTACTAAGTATAATTCATCATTTGGTGAAGGTGCAACACCTCCTCCTGCAGTAACATCACCAAACCAAAAGTTCTCTTTTCCTTCTTTTAGTTTAATATTAATAGCCACATTATCTTGATTATTCTGTACACCGCTTAACTGACCTACTTCGGAATAATTACGTAAAACTTGTACTTTATCTACTGCGTTAGAAGGTATGTTTTTGGTTGCTAATTTAGAGTCACCATCAAAGAAATCTTTTCCGTTCACCATTAATTTATTAACCACCTTACCTTCTACCTCAACTTGTCCATCTTCATTTATTTCTACACCAGGTAATTTTTTTAGAACATCTTCTAACTTCCGCTCAGAACCATTTTTAAATGAATCTGCATTATATATTAATGTATCTCCTTTTATAGTCACAGGCATTTCGTAAGTAATCTCAACTGCATCAAGCTGATTATCTGAAACCATACTATAGTTTTTTGTGATATCTGCTTCTTTGGTTGTTAGAGTTTCATTTACCGATTTTAATCCTATGTAACTGATCTGAATATTATACAAGGTATTCTTACTTAAAGACAGTACAAACTTTCCATTAGAATCTGTTATACCATAAGACTCTAAAGAGTTAGAGTCTTTATTAATAGCAATAACATTTGCAAGTTCTAATGGTGTACCAATACTATCCTTTACAACACCCTGAAGCTTAATTTGGGCAAAGGAACTACTAGCTATTACTATACATAATAGCGCTAAAACATTCTTCATATAATTTGGTTGTGATTGTTATTTTAAATTTTCGTTTAAATCAAATGCAATAAAACATTTGTTTGTAATATGGTTGTTCTAAACAAAAAATGCTTTTAAATTAGTTACGACCTCGTCCGCCTCCTCGACCACCTCGTCCACCTCTACCACCATACATCTCGCGCATTTCTTGCATTTTTTTTGTCACAATCTCATTGTATTCGGCTTGGGTAACCTCGTCTCCTTTTGTAGGTTTCTTAATTTCTTCTTTTTCAGCTGGGTTTAAAACAATCTTAGTACATAATATAGTAGTACGATCAGCATTAACTTCTAATATTAATCCTGGTAAACCCCAATAATCATCTGGCCCTTGGTTTACAGGAATCTGAGGCGAATACCATGCTACAACTTCTATCGTTTTTGGCACTTCTATTTCTGATAAAGGATCATCCGATTTTGCGTTAGCCTCATCTTTAGTTTTAGTACTATCTTTTGAAACTTTCCCTTCTTCTTTTTCATCCTTTTTGTCTCCACCACGCCCACGTCTAAAGCTTCTAAAATCAAACTTATCTACAGTTGTAGTCGCTGTAGCTTTGAAACACGTATATTGACCAATTTGTTTCGTCTCAGTCCCCATTTTCCATTCCAGATTTTTTATTTCATCTACAATTAAAAACTGCTTTCCAAAAAACTCTTGGTCCTGAATAACCTCTTTTGTTTTTACGTTTTTGTATTTTGGACCACCAGATAGGCTAGAACCGAAACCACCAAAACCTCTTCCTCCTCCTGGAGCTGCTAACTTCTCTTCTTCTTTGTAAATAGACTCTGCTTGATTAAATGTTAAAACGTATTCTTTTTCTAAGAAGCTTTTCATACGTTCCATTATTTGCTTTTTCCTATCCGGACTCATATCACGACCACCAAATTCATCCATATCCATAGTGGTTTTAGATTGGTAATAGGCCTTGCCTTGAAAATCTTGTGCAAACGCACTAAAATTGGTAAAAAACACTGTTAATAGTAACGCGATTTTTAATGGTAATTTCTTCATGTTTTTATTGATGTTGTTTAAACTCCTGAACGAATTTAGTTAATCTTACATTACATAAGACTGCAGATAATAAGAAAAGTAAAACGTCACCTTGTTAAACTTATGTTAAGAAAACTAACCACCAATTGTAATACTAATGCTTTCCCCTTTAGAACCTTTACGAGGTGCATAACGTTCCATCATTTCTTTCGCTTTTTTATCCATTATTTCATCGTAATCTTTCTGATTTACCTCTTTTCCTTTAGTGGGTTCTACAATCTCCACTTTTTCCTCTGGATTAATTACAATTTGACTACAAATGATTGTTAGTTTTCCATCATGAATTTCTAAAATTAAACCAGGTAAACCTTGATATTTCGAAGGTCCATTACTCACAGGTATTTGAGGTGTATACCAAGCCGTAATTGTACGCTCTTCCATTTCAGGTTCTTCTTCATTCTTCTCTTCGTCAGATTCTTTTTCCTTATTCGTGTTACTGCTAAAACTGAAACTTTTTCTCTTTGGAACTTGCTTAGTATAGGTGGCTTTAAAACACATATATTCACCAATATGCTTTGTTTCGGATCCTAATTTCCAATCTATGGAAGCTATAGAATCTTTAATCAAAAACTTTTTACCCATAGTCTCCTTTTGATCAACATAATTTTTGTCTTTTATATTTTTATAAAAAACATCATCACCACTATTTCCAAAAGACATCATAATTTCACCTCCAACTTGCGGTTTATCTAGTTCGGCTTCTTGTTTATATAAAGATGACGTTTTATCAAAAGTTAATTTATAAGTTTTCTGAAACCCTTTTTTCATCATCTCCATCATCTTGGTTTGCATAGCATCATTGATTTTAGTGCTATCCATCTTAATTTCAATTTTACGTTGCGTTTTGTAAGTTGCTACACCTTGAAAATCTTGAGCTAAAACTGAAGAAGCCATAAGAATAAGAACAAATGAGAGTAAGATCGAGAGATTTTTCATGTTTTTTTGTTTTGATTAATATACTACAATATTCTGAAAATTAATTAAGTACTTGTGTTAACCAACGTTAACGAGTGTTAACCAATAGCGAGTTCTAAATTTTTACTTTATACATTTGAAGTATGAATGATAAAAGATATAAATGGATATTATACACCATTGTTGTTGTCATCCTTGTTACAATTAGCATACAAGTGTATTGGAATTATAAAAATTACCAAACTAGCAAGCAACAACTTATAAATGATGTACAAATTAGTTTAGATAAAGCAGTAGATGATTATTATACAGCCTTAGCAGAACGGTCTACTATTGGTATTTTTTTAAAAGGCAATCAACAAAAGGATGCTTTTAAAGAAGGAAGTAAACTTCAAGATTTATTAAAAAATATAGATGAATCTAATAGCGGCTTTAATAATATAGACTCGTTAGATATCAATGCCATAGACGGCATAACAATACTTAGAGGACGTAAGGCCGATTCAATGGCTAAAAAAGAAGATGAAAAACTCAACCCTTTAACAATTGAAAATTTTCATTTAAAAAAAGACAGTTTAAAAAATAAGGGTATTGATTTTAAAACTGCCGAATTTTTAACATCAAAAGTCATGATTTCTATAAATAATGACACTCTTGATATTAAGAGCGTAGATAGTTTAGTTAAGCAAGAATTAAAACGAAAAAGTATTAATATCTCATTTTATTTAGACTATAAAAAACCAGAACACGATATTAACCATTGGATTAAGACTAAAGAAATGCCGAAGCTTGACCCTAACCATATGTCAGACGATTACTTACAAACCGACTCAAAATCTACGTTTCTTCCAAAAGGCACTTTTCTAACTATATTATTTACAAATACAATGGAAGCCATTTTATATCGTATTCTAGGTGGAATTTTAATCTCTACACTTCTCATTCTTGCCGTGATAAGTTCATTATTTTATCTCTTAAAAATTATACGAGACCAAAAACAACTAGCCGAAGTAAAAAACGACCTTATTAGTAATATTACACACGAGTTTAAAACTCCTATAGCTACCATAAGTGCAGCAATAGAAGGTATAAATAGTTTTAATGCTATTGAGGACAAGGAAAAGACCAAGAAATATCTAAATATGTCATCAGAACAATTAGGAAAACTAAATGTTATGGTTGAAAAAATGCTAGAAACAGCAACCTTGGATAGTAATAATTTAAAGCTGAAAAAAGAAAATTTTAACCTTTCCGAATTGCTACTAACGCTAACCAATCGTTATAAAATACAATTTCCAGAAAAAACCATAAACAGTAATTTTCAACTTGAAAACTTAATCATAAATGCAGATATATTTCATATTGAAAATGCTTTAAATAATATTTTAGATAATGCCGTAAAATATGGAGGAGATATTATTTCAGTTGAATTAATGTCAACTAAAAATGATTCTGTTATTATAATTTCAGATAACGGGAACAGTTTAAGCAAAGCAAATAAAGACCAAATTTTCGATAAATTTTATCGTATACCTAAAGGCAACATGCACGATGTAAAAGGTTTTGGGATTGGTTTGTATTACACCAAAACGATAATAGAAAAACACAAAGGATTAGTCGTCTCAGAATTAAATAAAAATTTAACTACTTTTAAAATCACACTTCCAAATGGCTAATAACATAAAACTTTTACTTGCTGAAGACGAAGCTGCTTTAGGTCAAATAATTAAAGAAAGTCTTGAAACTCGAAATTTCGACGTTATCCTCTGTGATAATGGAGAAAAAGCATTTGAAAAATATAAAACGGAATCACCAGAAATTTTGGTGCTCGATGTAATGATGCCCAAAAAAGATGGTTTCACTTTAGCTAAAGAGATTAGAGCTATTGATAACGCAATTCCTATTATATTTTTAACAGCTAAATCGCAAACAGCAGATGTTGTTGAAGGATTTTCTATTGGTGGAAACGATTATCTAAAAAAGCCATTTAGTATGGAAGAACTCATTGTAAGAGTACATAACTTGGTTGATAGAACAAAAACTCAAAAAACTGTAGAAATTGTAACTCTTGGTCATTTTTCTTTCGATTTCCCTAAGCAACTCTTACAGTTTAAAAATGAAAAATCAATACAACTCACACATAGAGAATCACATTTATTGTTTCATTTAATAAAAAATAAAAATCAAGTTTTAGATCGCTCTTTAATTCTGAACAAACTTTGGGGAACTGATGATTTTTTCACCACTAGAAGCATGGATGTTTTTATTACAAAACTTCGTAAAAAGCTAAGAAAAGATGAAAGTATTCAAATTATTAATGTCCGAGGGTTTGGATATAAATTAACAGATTAAACAGGTTAAAACCTATTATAGCTCCACTAGTATTTAAAAACCTGATAGGTCTTCAATTTAAACTGATACTATTTTTGTATTTTTCAAGTCTATTCCATTAATATCATGCAAAAATTAGTGTATTTGTTTATATTCTTCTGTATGTTCTGCTTTTCTCAAGAAAAAGAACAACAACAAATTACTGCCACCATAAAAGATTCTACAGTAATTGATGCTAAAACTATTTTTGGGATTGACTCTTTTGAAACCTTATATTATTCAACGGAGAATAATTCATTCCATAAAAAAACAAAGGATACTATTATCACTTATGCCAATTTTCAACTTGGCGAAATCACTTCAGTAAACACTTTTAATCCTTTAAAAATAAATCTTTTTTATAAAGATTTTAATACGGTTGTTATTTTAGATAATCGTTTGGCTGAAATTTCAAAAATTGACTTCAATACTATTCAACCATATAAAAATGTATCTTTTGTTACTTCTGGTTTTAATAAAACG
>TARA_R110002033_G_scaffold18537_5_pt1 | contig 17979 bp, 17 predicted proteins | sample TARA_R110002033 | Tara Oceans TARA_R110002033 (sample SAMEA4397051) | marine metagenome | biome: Polar Biome; feature: [SRF] surface water layer (ENVO:00010504); material: water (ENVO:00002006), including particulate matter (ENVO:01000060) such as... | depth 5 m
ATTAGATATAAAAAATGATAAAAATCATCTTATTTAAATTGACTATTTGATTTATATATGATGTGAAATACTTCTGTTAGCTAAGTTCTGGCGGTTCTAAATCTTGCAATTCATTTAACTGCTTTAATAATTCAAAGGTTTTTTTAGCTTCAACTTCATCAACCACACTAATAGCAGCTCCCACATGAACCATTACATAATCATTAATGTTGGCTTCTGGCACTAGAGTGAGGCTAATTTCTTTAATAACACCATCAAAAGAGACTTTACCTGTTCTAAAGGTTTCATCTAGTTGACCTGTTATTTCTATTAATTTTCCTGGTATTGAAAGGCACATAAGTCTTTAAATTATTAAATTAATTCATGTTTTCTTTTTAGCCATTTATACCAAGCATCCATTCCTTCTCCGGTAGTGGCAGAAACTTCAAAGAATTTTAAATTAGGATTTACTCGTAAAGCGTATTCCTTTAGTTTGTCAATATTGATATTTAAATGAGGCAAAAGATCTATTTTATTGATAATACAAATATGTGACGTATGAAACATATCTGGGTATTTAATAGGTTTGTCTTCTCCTTCAGTAGTACTAACAATAACAACACGTTTAGATTCTCCTAAGTCGAACATAGATGGGCAAACTAAATTACCCACATTTTCAATCATTAAAATGGAGTTTTCTTTGATGTCCAGTTTTTTAACTGCATCATAAACCATATCACTTTCCAAATGACAACCTTTACCGGTATTGATTTGAATAACGGGAATATTTAAAGCATCTATTCTGTTTGCATCATTTAGTGTTTGTTGATCCCCTTCAATAACATAAAACGATTTTTCATCTTTCAGATCGCTCAGCGTTTTTTCTAAAATCGAGGTTTTACCAGAACCTGGAGAGCTTACCAAGTTTAGAGCAAAAATGTTTTTTGCTTCAAAGTAGCCTTTATTTCTTGCAGCCATAAGGGCGTTATGTTGCAGAATATCTTGTTCAAGGTCTATAACTGTTTTATGGTGATGGTCATGCGTGTGAGAATGATCATGATCGTGTGTATGAGAATGATCATGACTATGAGTATGACCCTCATGTGAGTGCTCATGGCTATGAGTATGTCCATCATGATGATGGTGTTCATGAGCTTTTATATCTTTTGGATTTTGAATGGTTACACCATTCTCTTCAGATCCGCAACCGCAAGTTCCACACATAGTTTTGAAATTTATGATTTACTCAAATATAGTTAATTAGTACCGTATCTTTAAAGTATTTTTTAGCTTTATTAAAATTTACAACTCCTTTTTTGCTTAAACCTATCTTTAATTCCCATTCATAACCTTCTATCCCTAAAATAGATACTTCTGGTTGATTTTCATATAGTGTATTGCATAAATATAATATGGTTTCGGGTGCTAAGGCATGTGAGCTAAAGCCGTATTTTTCTGACGGTATACATGGTTTTAAATAATAGCCATCCTCAGTATTTTCTTTGGTGGCATCAACAAAAATTACTTTATCATAATTGGAAATTAATTCGGCATCTTCAATTTGAAGCTGATATTTGTATTCCAAATCAATGGCTGTTTTCTGCTCTTTTAAAAAATCTAAAAATAACCAACCCAAGCCATCATCTTGTCTGCCATTATTCCCAATGCCGACGATTAATATGTTATGATCTAATTTTTTCATCTACAAGGTTTCCTTCGTGATCTTCCAACCTAACAATTAAAGGCATTTGTCCCAAAGCGTGTGTTGCACAACTTAAACACGGATCGTAGGCTCTAATAGCGACTTCAACTTGATTAAGCATGCCCTCGGTAATTTTAGGTTCTCCACTAATCACATTTTTAGCAACCCATTTAACAGCCTGATTCATCGGCTCGTTATTATGTGTTGTAGAAACAATAAGATTACAGCGTGTTATTCGGTCACGATCATCAACTTCATAATGATGAATTAATGTGCCTCTAGGCGCTTCAATAATACCGATGCCTTCACTGCGGCGTTCTCCTTTTCTTACTAGGTCACTACTTAGTATATCTTCATCATTCAACAATTTTTTCATCATTTCTGCACAGTATAACATTTCAATAAGTCGAGCCCAATGAGAATACATGGTTTTGTTGTTTATTTTACCATGTGTTGATAGTTTAAAAATAAGCCGTTCCTGTTCTGCTAAAGGTGTTTCAATACCACTACAAATATTAATCCTAGCCAATGGGCCAACGCGATTCCATCCTTTGTCTCTTCCTAAATCTTTTAAATATGGGAATTTTAAATAGGACCATTTTTCTACACCTTCATTAAAATATTGAATGTAATCATCGGAAGGAATATCGTTTAAGGTTACTTTGCCATTGGCATCCAAGGCCCGTAAATTTCCATCGTATAGTTCCAAAAAACCATTGTCTTTATTGACTAAGCCTAAATGTCCTGACGGATATTCTGCAAATTCATCTAACCATTTTTTATTAATATCATGATAGCCTTTTAAGAAATCAATAATCTCAACTGACCAATTGATCATGGCGTCGATAGAAGGGATTTCTTTGCTATTTAAAAAATAGTCTCTTTCTTTTAAAGTTATTTTTTTATGAACGCCTCCAGGAACAGCAGAAATACCATGAATACGTTTTCCTGCAATAGTTTTAATGATTTCTTGACCAAACTTTCTCATTAAAATTCCTTTTTTTGCCAATTCGGGGTGCGCAATAGCAACCTCGGCTACATTTCGCTTTGCAGGATCTGCATCAACACCAAATAATAAGTCTGGTGAAGCTAAATAAAAGAAGTGTAACGCATGTGATTGGAATATCTGTCCGAAATGTAAAAGTTTCCTTATTTTTTGTGCGGGTAAAGACAAATCTTTGGGTTCTATACCTACAATTTGATCAATGGCCTTCGCTGCAGCTAAATGATGACTTACCGGACAAATACCACAAAGTCGCTGAACCAATACAGGAGCTTCCCAGTAGGGGTGCCCTTGAATGAAACGCTCAAAACCACGAAACTCTACAATATGAAAAAAGGAATCTTTTACGTTGTTGTTTTCATCTAAATGAATGGTCACTTTCCCATGTCCTTCCACTCTTGTTACAGGGTCTATAACTATTTTTTTCATGCTCAATCGTATTTAAATTCTTCGTGAGTAATAGAGTATTCCTCGTTTAATAGAATATTTTTTACAACTTTCCATATATGATTGGAATTTGGTGGACAACCAGGAATGTAATAATCTATTTTAACTATTTCATTACACGGATATACATTGTTAAGTAGTTTAGGAATATCTTCATGATTTGGAATTATATTCGTTCCAATTTCACTTGTTAACCCATGTATGTAAGCTTCTTCTAAGCATTCTTTTAATGGCACAAAATTTCGCATGGCAGGAATACCTCCCATAATGGCACATTCGCCAAAAGCAACGAGGATATCACATTTTTTTCTGAATTCTTTGAGAACTTCTATGTTTTCAGAATTAGCACAACCGCCTTCAATTAAACCAATGTCACATCGTTTACTAAACTTTTTAATATCAGTTAACGGTGATTTGTTGAACTCTACTATTTCAAGAATATCCAGAATCTCTAAATCAATATCTAGTAACGACATATGGCATCCAAAGCATCCGGCTAAGGACGTTGTTGCCACTATAAATTTATTTTCATCATTTCTTTTTATAAAGTCGGTATGAATTTCGGTTTCTTTTAGTGTTCCGCTGATGTCATATTTTCGGTCTCCAAATGGTTGTTCATAAATCATACCTTTAACCAAAATAGCTCCTACAGGACATATACTCATGGCATGCATAGCTTCAGCATCAGTTAATTTTTTTTCTTGTTCATAATCAATATGAACACGGGTCTTTACACCTCTACTAACAAATGAAAAGACATCTTTGCCATCTTTGGTTTTAATTTCTTCAACACAGCGTTTACAAAGAATACATCTATTAGATTCCATAATCATTCTGTCCGAAGTGAAATCTACGACTTTGTTGCTATAAACATGAGGAAAACGCGAATTAGTAATACCCATATCATAACCTAAGTTTTGCAACTCACAATTGCCACTTTTTTCGCAGGAAGGGCAAAAATGATTGCCTTCTGCATACAGCATTTCAATGATTGCTTTTCTGGTATTTAAAAGTTCTGGCGTATTTATTTCAACTTCCATACCCTCGTATACCTTTGTAGTACAGCTCGTTGTTGTTTTACCGTTAACGCTTACTGTACAAATTCGGCAGGTGCCTAGTGGCGGGTTGATTTCATGAAAATGGCATAAAGTAGGGATGTAGATACCATTTTCTTTAGCAGCTTCTACCAAGTTCTTTCCTTCGTGTGCTTGGTATTTTTTTCCATCAATAGTTATGTTTATTAGATTATTCATAAGTACTTTCTATTTCTTGGATAATTGTATTGTAGTTTTCTACAGCGTTTTCAATATTGAACGAATGATTAAAATTGCTTTCTGCTGTGAGGTGTTTTTTAAATTCTTCTGGAAATTTAAGCATAGCGGTAAGCAAACAATTTGTAGAAGTTTTTCCAAGTCCGCATCTACTAGATTGTTTAATGATAAAGCTCCATTCCCTTATTTCTTCTAAATCTTTTAACTCTGCATGACCAAACATGATTTTGTTAATTTTCTTATTGAGAAGGAAATTCCCCGTTCTACATGGTACACAAATACCACAAGACTCTGCAACAAAAAACTTGGTGATATTTTTAAGAATACCTATTAAGTCGCGCTTTTTATTAAAAACCATAAAAGAGCCACCGCTTCTAAGTCCAACACCACTCATTTTTCTTGAATATTCAATAGGGTCATTAAACTTAAACTGAATGTGTTCTGCTAACAAATTCTCTCCAGATATTTCTCTATCAAAATCAACTTCAGATAAACATTCGCCTGAAAAACCATTAAATAAAACTACATGCGGATCTTCAGCTTCGATTAAGTTTAAGAAATCTTTTAATTTCATACCCCATTCAATTTCGTAAACACCAGGCTTCTTACAATCACCGGAGACGCTTAAAAGTTTGGTTCCAGGAGTTTGTTTAGTACCGATTTTTAGGTAGTTGTCCAAGCCCATTTCTAGTATTCTTGGAACAGCACAAAGTGTTTCTACATTGTTTACAACCGTTGGTTTGCCTAAAAACCCTTTTTCAACAGGAAAATATTCTTTGGTTGTTGGTTCACCACGTTTTCCTTCCATAGAAGCAATAAGGGCTGTTTCTTCACCACATATATAAGCACCAGCTCCTAGTTGTACAGTAACTTTAAAATCAAAACCTTTTAGACCCAGAATATTTTTGCCCAACAAACCAGCTTCTTCAAAGTCTTTGATAGCTGCTTCAATTTTGTCTTTTAAATACAAATACTCGGCTCTTAGGTATATGGTTCCTTCAGTAGCTCCAACGGCATAACCAGCTATTGTCATACCTTCTATTAAAAGCCCTGGATATTTGTTCATTAAAACTCTGTCTTTAAATGTTCCAGGTTCTCCTTCATCGGCATTACATATAATATATTTTTGGTCAGATTTATTGTTTCTACACAATTTCCATTTCATGCCCGTTGGAAAAAAAGCACCACCTCTTCCGGAAAGTTTGGATTTACTAATGAGGTCAATAACATCTTCAGGTTTTAATGAAACCAATTGTTTTAATCCTTCTCCTTTTGTATACGTTTTAAAGAAAATGGTTTTAGCATCTTTTTCTGGTCTGTACTTAATATTATCTTTAGGATAATTGCTTAGTGATTCAAGCGACTGCCCTTTTTTTAATTTTGAAATGATGGTCTTAACTTTTTTTGGAGTAAGATTTGTAAAAGGGTAATTATTTATTAGAGCAGAAGTTTCTTGATCACTTAAACCAATACACGAGGTTTTAAAGAAGCCAAATAAATTATCTTTAGTAACATTACCTATAAGAACCCCTAATTCATCTTGAAATGTTTTTTTTACTGCCTGATAATCTTTATGCTGAGAAATAGTGGAGCAATTTAAATAGATGGTGTATTTCCCTGCATTTTGAAGATGAAAAAAATGATAAAAAGAGATAACACCTTCTAATTCAATCATAGAGATGCTGAATTCTTTCGCAATTTTTTTCATATCATCACGACTAATGAACCGTCTTTTTCTTTGAATATCCCAAAGAACATTTAAAAGGTTAGATCTTTGTAAAGCGTTTTCTTTAGTAACCATAATTAAGAACATATGAGTTTAACTAAAAGTACTTTTATATAAGAAAATAGGACATGACAAAAGTCATTTCAGGATGGAATTGCGATTTGATTAATTGTTACTTGAAAAAGCAGAAATATTTTAGATAAATATGTTAATTAATTATCATATAATCAATCAATTAGGATACTTCAAGACTTTTTACTAATAATTCTTTGCCCTTAATAATCCCTTTTAAAAAACTATTGCAGTTTGGACAAGAGTCGTAGATGTTATTTAATTTAAAAATAGTATTACAATCTCCACATTTTGCTTCTCCTTGAATAATATTAACTTTCTTAACGGCGTTTTCTAATACGGTATTTTTGACTGCTGAAGGCCACACAAAATCAAGAGAGTCAAACTCAATACCTGCTAACGTGCCAATTTCTAATTCAATCAAGTCAACTTTATGTTTCTTGGCTTTTTTTGTTTCTTTTTCGGCAATATCAACAATTCCTAAGGCTATTGATAATTCATGCATTAAGTTAAATTTTTAAGAATATAATTTATTTGTAATTAGAACAATAGTAATTATTTAAAGAAATTAATAATATGATAAATATCATGTTTTATGTAAGAATGATTTTTTAGTTTTAAGAGTTTCGATACTAAATGTATTGAAATTAAGAACTTTAACAAACTAAACTTTAATTATGGCTAACAATAAAGAAGTAAGAGAAACTTATTATGAAAGCATAATAAAACAAGGCTATAGTAGAAGAGATTTCATGAAATTTGCCACCTATATTGCGGCCTATATGGGGTTGGAAAACTCTATGGTAGGGCAAGTAGCTAAATCTCTAGAGTCTACTTATAGAGTGCCAGTAATTTGGGAGCATTTCCAAGAATGTACCTGTTGCAGTGAGTCTTTTATTAGATCTGATCATCCTATTGTGGCTGATATTATTTTAGACAAAATTTCATTAGATTATACACTAACCTTAATGGCTGCTTCTGGACATCAAGCAGAAGCTGCAAAGCAGTCCACCATGGAAAAATACAAAGGAGAATATATTCTTTGTGTTGAAGGCTCTGTGCCTATGGGCGATGATGGTAATTACTGTTGTATAGGAGGTAGATCTGCTAAAGATTTATTAATTGAAGCAGCTGCAGGCGCCAAAGCTATTATTGCATGGGGAAGTTGTGCTTCTAACGGATGCGTACAGGCTGCAAAACCAAATCCAACAAACGCCACACCAATTCATAAAATAATTAAGAACAAACCAATTATAAGAGTTCCAGGTTGTCCTCCAATAGGAGAAGTGATGGCAGGAGTTATTGTTCATTTAGTAACCTTTGGAAGGCTGCCAGAATTAGACCGTTTAGGAAGACCAAAAGCATTTTATGCAAAACGTGTCCATGATAGTTGTTATAGAAGACCTTATTATGATGCTGGATTATTTGCAGAAACATTTGACGACCAAAATGCTAAAGACGGATATTGTCTTTATAAATTAGGTTGCAAAGGCCCGATGACTTATAATTCTTGTGGTACCATTAAATGGAATAATGGAGTGAGTTATCCAATTCAGTCTGGTCACGGTTGTATTGGTTGTAGTGAAGATAGTTTCTGGGATAATGGACCTTTCTACGAACGATTAGCTAAAGTACCTGGAATACATGCCGAAGGTCTTGCTGATGATATAGGAAAAGTTGGAGCAGGAGTTCTGGCTGGTGGTTTAGCGGTCCATGCTATAGCAGCTAATATTTCTAAACGAAAAGAATTAAAAAGTAGAATTAACCGAGGTAAATCAAACGAAAAAGATATTGACTCTTAAAAATAAAAATTATGGCAGATAGAATAGTAGTTGATCCTGTTACCAGAATTGAGGGTCATTTAAGAATTGAAGCAGAAATTAAAGACGGAAAAATAGTTGACGCTTTTAGCTCCAGTACCATGGTAAGGGGTATTGAGGAAATTGTAAAAGGTCGCGATCCTAGAGATGTTTGGGCCTTTGTTCAAAGAACATGTGGTGTCTGTACAACAGTACATGCATTAACATCAGTTAGAGCTGTTGAAGACGCTTTAGGAATTGCGGTTCCACCAAATGCTGAAATGGTTAGAAATATTATGGAAGGCGCTTTATATATGCATGACCATACTGTTCATTTCTATCACTTACACGCCTTAGATTGGGTAGATGTGGTTAATGCCTTAAAAGCAGATCCACAAAAAACATCTGAGTTAGCGCAAAGTATATCTAGCTGGCCAAAAAGTTCGCCAGGGTATTTTTCAGATATTAAAAAACGGATAACCAAATTTGTTGAAAGTGGTCAATTAGGCATTTTTGCTAATGGCTATTGGGGGCATCCACAAATGAAACTACCAGCAGAGGTAAACTTAATGGCTGTAGCTCATTATTTGGAAGCGCTAGAATGGCAAAAGGAAATTGTAAAAGTTCATACCATTTTTGGTGGAAAGAATCCACATCCAAATTATTTGGTTGGAGGTATGGCTTGTGCCATAAATACAGAAAATCCTGGAGGTATTAATGCAGAGCGATTAGCCATGGTTAAAACACTTCTTGACGAAGGAAAACGTTTTATAGAACAAGTATATATTCCAGACCTTTTAGCTATTGCATCCTTCTATAAAGATTGGGGAGCAATTGGAAAAGGTTTTGGAAATTATATGTCTTATGGAGATTTTCCAACAAATGGTTACGCAGATCAATCTAGTTTTAAATTTCCACAAGGTATTATTTTAAACAGAGACCTATCTAAAGTTGTAGATGTAAATCATAGAAGCTCAGATGAAATTAAGGAATTTGTAAATAACTCTTGGTACGATAATTATGCAGAAGGTAAGGATACTGGAAGGCATCCATGGGAAGGGGAGACTAATATTAAATATTCTGGACCAAAACCACCCTACGAACATTTAAATGTAGAAGAAAAATATAGTTTTATTAAAACGCCACGATGGAAAGGTATGCCTATGGAGGTTGGTCCGTTAGCGAGACTTTTGGTAGGGTATGCTAGAGGCAATAAAGAAATTCAAGAATCTGTCAACGCGGCATTAGGACAGTTAAATGTTCCTGTGGATGCCTTATTTTCAACTCTTGGAAGAACAGCTGCTAGGGGTATTGAAACACAATTAGTTGCCAATTGGACCATGGAGTTTTATGACACTTTAATTCGCAACATCAAAAATGGCGATGAAAGAATGGCTAATACCGAAAATTGGGAACCATCTACTTGGCCAGCAGAAGCGAAAGGGGTTGGCTATATGGAAGCTCCTCGTGGTGCTTTGGCGCATTGGATTAGAATAAAAGATGGAAAAACCGCAAATTATCAACAAGTGGTTCCAAGCACGTGGAATGCCTCTCCAAGAGATCCAAAAGGTATACGTTCTGCTTATGAGTCTTGTTTAATAGGAACACCTGTTGCAGATCCAGAATTACCTTTAGAAATTATTAGAACCATACATTCGTTTGATCCTTGTATTGCATGTGCCGTTCATTTATACGATGAGCATGGTAAACACATATCTAAAGTAAGCAATGTAGGAAGTTGTGAAATTTAGCTAAATGAAAAGATCATGAAAAAAATAAGAAATTTTAAACGTGTTTACGTCTGGGAGCTACCAGTCAGGATCTTTCATTGGTTAAATGTTTTAGCCTTATTTGTATTAGTTATTACCGGATTTCTTATTGCTAATCCACCAGCATTATTATCTAGTGCAGAAGCCACTAATTTGCACTCTTTCGGTATTGTTAGGTTTTTGCATTTTACTGCTGGATATATCTTCTTTTTTGTCTTAGTTTTAAGAGTGTATTGGGCTTTTGCAGGTAATAGATTTGCAAGCTGGAAAGCCTTTTGGCCATTCACTAAAAAGAATTGGAATAATTTCTGGCACGTCATGAAAATTGATATTATGCTTATGAATGAAAAAGAAGAAGATATCACCAAAATTAGCATAGGTCATAACAGTGTTGCAACGCTTTCTTATGTCGTTATGTTTTTATTGGCTCTTGTTCAAATAGCTACAGGGTTTGCTCTATATGGAGATATGGCTTCATGGTGGTTACCTAAAATGTTTACTTGGGTTATTCCACTTTTTGGTGGCGATTTTTTGGTGAGGAGTATTCATCATACGGCTATGTGGTTATTTATTTTCTTTGCAATGGTTCATGTTTATTTGGTATTTTACCATGATTGGCTAGAAGGTAGGGCAGAAGTGTCATCCATGTTTGGAGGGTATAAGTTCGTTTGTGATGAACGACTTAAACATGCTGATCATGAAGTAGAAATTAAGGAAGAAGGAGAAATTGTTGCTTCTAAAAAATATTAATTAATCTAGATAGATTCATCCTAGTGCATGATTTATATGTATTTGGATGAATTTATTTTTTTATTTTAAGATATGAAAATACCAGAAAGAACACCAGTCGCTATAAGTAGCGACTCCTATTTTTTTGAAAAAGATAAGTCCGATAGTATTTTGATCCTAGGTGTTGGTAATTATTTAATGGGAGACGAAGGCATTGGTGTTCATGTCATTCAGGAAATGTATAAAAGAGAACTACCAAAATATGTAGATATTTTAGATGGAGGAACTGGTGGGTTTTTATTATTGAGTTGTTTTCAGGTGTATCCAACTATTATTTTTGTTGATGCTACTATGGATGGCAAACCAGCCGGAACGATTTCTTTAATTCGTCCAAAATTTGCATCAGATTTTCCTTCAGCGTTAAGCGTTCATGATGTGGGTTTAAAAGATATGATTGAGGCTGTTTACCTTATGGAAAAGGTGCCGGATATTCATTTGTTTACTGTTTCTATTGAAGAATTAAATCCAATGACAATAGCATTAAGCCAAAAAGTGAAAGATGCTATTCCTAAATTAATAAATCAAATCTTCGAGCAATCTGAAAAACTTCATTTAAAATTATCGTAAATTTATAGGACGTTTGAAACTATAAAACTTCATGCAAAATACCTATAAAATTCTAATCTCTGGTCAAGTACAAGGTGTCGGGTTTCGTCCTTTTGTATTTAATTTAGCTCATGAATTTTTATTAAAAGGTTCTGTTTCAAATGATGAAAATGGTGTCATTATTTTGGTTCAAGGTTCAGACCAATCCATTCATAGTTTTTATGAGAGGTTAATTAGTTTTCCACCGCCAGTTTCTAAAATTAAAAAGAGTTCAATTCATGAAATACAGTATCCTAAATTTGATGATTTTAATATAGTTCCTTCAAAAAAAAGTGGACAGCTTGATTTAATACTTACACCAGATTTTGCTATTTGTAAAGATTGCCAGAAGGATATTATTAATCAAGAAAATAGGCGCTTTAATTATCCGTTTACTACTTGTGTTAATTGCGGCCCGCGATGGGCGATAACAGAAACGTTTCCGTTTGAGAGAGAACATACAAGTTTAAATGAATTTTCAATGTGTGATGAGTGTATTCAAGAATATACCAATCCTTCAGACAGACGGTTTCATTCACAAACAAATACGTGTACTACCTGTGGAATTGATATGCATTTAGTTGATAGTTCTGGCAAAAAAGTTGAAACATCTAAGCATACATTATTTAAAGTTATTGCTAAATTTTTGTCAGAAGGAAAAATTATAGCAATTAAAAACACAAGTGGTTATTTATTATGCTGTAATGCAGAAAACGAACAGGCTGTGCAGGAGTTGCGAAACAAAAAGAATCGACCTAACAAACCATTTGCTGTATTATATCCTTCCATTAACGGATTAAAAAACGAATTACAAGTAGATGAGTGCCATATAAAGTCTTTAACGTCAACAGAACGTCCAATTACACTCATATCACTAAAAAATTTTAAAGCTATTTTACCTTTAAATAAAGTAGCACCAGGACTTACACAATTAGGCGTCATGCTTCCTTATTCCGGGATTTTACAGTTATTGGCTAACGAATTAAACTTTCCTATTGTTGCGACTAGTGGAAATATTCATGGCTCGCCAATTATAAGTAACGATAAAGAAGCTCATTTAAAATTAAATAGGGTAGCCGATTATTTTTTAAATCATGATTTAAGAATTGTGCATCCTCAAGATGACTCGGTTGTAAAATTTAGCAACCAATTTAATGTTGAAGTTTTGTTTCGCAGATCACGAGGTTATGCTCCCAATTTGTTTAATACTTCTATTACATCCACTAAAAAAATCATGGCTTTAGGAGCACATTTAAAAAGCACCATTGCTTATGTTCCTAACTCCTATGTTTATCTGAGTCAGTATTTAGGTAATTTAGATAATTATGATGTTTATGAGCGTTTTACCAAAGTGATTCATGATTTTATAAAGGTATTTGAACATAGGCCAGAAGTTCTTTTAGTTGATGCGCATTCAGGATATCAAAGTACATTGTATGGTGAGGAATTATCTCAAGAATTTAATGTTGAATTGTATAAAATTCAGCATCATAAAGCTCATTTTGCATCTGTATTAGCGGAACATGATTTATTTGAGTCTAATGAGCCAATTTTAGGTGTTATCTGGGATGGAACAGGTTATGGAGATGACAGTAAAATTTGGGGAGGTGAATTTTTTAAATACTATTCAAATACAATAGAACGAGTTTCTAATTTTGACTATTTTAATTGGATAGCAGGTGATAAAATGTCGAAAGAGCCTAGGTTATCATTACTTTCTTTAGCCAGTAAAGACATGAAAAATATACTGGATGATAAGTATGAAATTCATGAATTGGAGATTTATGAAAAATTGAAACTAATTAATCCATTACAAACCTCGTCTGTTGGAAGATTATTTGATGCTGTGGCGTCTTTATTGGGTGTTTGTGATTTTAATACGTATGAAGGAGAAGCTGCTATATTACTTGAAAACCTAGTAGAATCATACAATTTAGATGATTGTTGTTCCTATTGTAATACACTTGAGAATGGTTTAATTCCAACTAAAAAATTATTATTGAATCTATTTATAGATTATAGAAAAGGGACTTCTAAGGAAACAGTAATAATCAATTTCTTTTACACCTTAGCGACTATTGTTTTTAAAATAGCCCAGAATTATAATTTTAAACATATAGCCTTTAGCGGTGGGGTGTTTCAAAATACAACATTGATAGATATGCTTAAAGAAATTGGAGAAAAGGAATATAAGCTGTATTTTAACATTAACTTGGCTCCTAACGATGAAAATATTTCTTTTGGTCAAATCATGTACTATTTAAAATGTAACAATAAATGAAGTATTTAACGGAATATAGAAACTTAGAGGCAACCAAAAGTTATTTAGAGCTTATCCATAAGGCGGCTACTAAACCATGGAAAATAATGGAGATTTGTGGAGGTCAAACACATGGATTGGTTAGAAATGGAATCTTAGACTTATTGCCAGAAAATGTACAGATGATTCATGGTCCTGGATGTCCAGTTTGTGTGACGCCTTTAAATTTAATTGATAAAGCCATCGAACTTCTGGAAAACGGCGTTATTGTGTGTTCTTTTGGAGATATGATTAGAGTTCCTGGGAGTAAAAAAAGTCTACTTGAAGCTAAATCAAACGGAGGTGATTTACGAATTTTGTATTCACCAATAGAAGCAGTTAAAATCGCTAGAAATAACCCAGATAAGGAAGTTGTATTTTTTGCTGTTGGCTTCGAAACAACAGCGCCAGCAAATGCTTTGTCAGTGTTGCATGCACAAAAAGAAGGGCTTAAAAATTATTCTATTTTAGTATCTCATGTGCTAGTGCCTCCCGCTATGGAAGCTATTTTAGATGATAAATTTTGTAATATCAATGCATTTTTAGGTGCAGGTCATGTGTGTGCTATCATGGGGTATAAAGAATATTATCCACTAGCAAAAAAATATAAAATACCCATTGTGATAACGGGTTTTGAGCCGCTTGATTTAGTACAAGGTATTTACATGGCGGTTATGCAATTAGAAAAAGGTGTTTATGAAGTTGAAAATCAATATTCAAGAGTCGTTAAAGAAGAAGGGAATTTAGCGGCATTAAAAGTTATTAATAAAGTTTTTGAAGTAGGTTCAAGAGAATGGAGAGGTATAGGTGAGATACCAAATAGCGGATATGTTTTAACAAAAGAGTTTAAAGAGTTTGATGCCGAAACAAAATTTGGTATCAGTCATATAAAAGTGCCAGAAAACCCCAATTGTATTGCAGGCGATATTTTAAAAGGTATTAAAAAACCACATCAATGTAATCAATTTGGAAAAGCCTGTACACCTTCAAATCCACTTGGAGCACCAATGGTTTCTTCAGAAGGGGCATGTGCAGCATATTATCATTTTTCAAGTAATTTAATTAAAGATTGAAATGAATAAGGAAACATTAGGATTTGAAACGATTCAGTTAGGTCATGGTAGTGGTGGTTTAATGACCCGAGATTTACTAGATAAAATTATATTTAAAACGTTTAGTAATACTTATTTGGATCAAAAGCATGATGGTTCCATTGTCAGTTTTAATGGTGAAATAGCAATTTCAACAGATAGCTTTGTGGTGTCTCCTATATTCTTTAAGGGCGGTAATATTGGAGAACTAGCTGTTAATGGAACTGTTAATGATGTAGCCATGTGCGGCGCTATTCCAAAGTATTTATCTTTAGCTTTTATTGTAGAAGAAGGTTTAAAAATTGATGAGTTTATAGAAATTGTGAATTCTATAAAAAACGCAGCTGACAAAAGTGGTGTTCAAATAATAACGGGAGACACTAAGGTTGTAGAACGAGGAAAGGGCGATAAAATTTTCATCAATACAACTGGTTTTGGTGAGGTTAATCCTAAAGCAAACATAGCAGCAGAACATATTAAGACTGGCGATAAAATAATTTTGAATGGTTTTGTAGCACAGCATGGTATGGCTATCATGTCAGAAAGAGAAGGGTTAGAGTTTGAATCGACTATAGAAAGTGATACCACCAATTTGAATTTTTTAGTAAACGATTTGATTAATGAATTTGGAGATAAAATCCATTTATTTAGAGACCCAACAAGAGGTGGTGTAGCCAGTGTGCTATCTGAAATTTCGCAAGACATAAATAAAGGGATTGTTATTTATGAAGATAACATTCCTTTAGAAAAGCAAGTGGCTGCTGCCTGCGAAATTTTAGGATTAGATCCTTTATATGTAGCGAATGAAGGTGTTTTTCTTGTAATTGTTGATGATTCGATTTCAGAAAATGTCTTAAATTTTATGAAGAAAGATAAAAAAGGGAAGAATTCAGCTTACATTGGAGAAATAACAAATGAGCATTCAGGTAAAGTTGTAATGCAAAGTTCAATCGGAGGGAAACGAATAGTAAGTCCGTTAATAGGCGAACAATTACCACGTATATGCTAAGAAAATAGCCAGTATAATCCAATAATAATAGCAAAAATTCCACCAGCATATCGTATTCCTTTAAATAAAGTATCGTTATGTTCATTTTTGCTAAAAGAAGAAATTTGACCAATAAGTAGTGCAAACGTAGTCATGGCTAAAACGATACCTGTACTAAATCCAACTAGATAGTAAACAGAATCCATTTGATCTTTAAAACTGGCAACAGGAATAAAGAGCAAAAAATGCGAAATGCCTGCCAGACCATGCAAAAACCCAATAGATAATGACGCAAAACTACTTTGTTTAACAGTTGTATGATGTGAATGATGGTGAGAGTGTTCATGCGAATGATTATGTTCATGTTTATGAATAATTGGTGCGTTTTCACTATGAACATGTAAATGCTTATGTTTTTTATTTTCTTTGAATATTTTGTAAAAAGACCATGCACCAATAGCTAAAAGTACAATACCAACTAGCTGCTCACTGTAATCAGAAATTTTTTCAACAGGAATAAGCTCTCTAAATATTAAAAATAAAACACCAATAGCAAGCATACCTGCTAAATGTCCGATACCCCAAAACAAACCAACTTTCCATGCTTTTTTTTTGGATTCAATGGCAAATGGAATCACAGCAGCTAAATGATCTGGACCAGTTATTACATGTAAAACAGCAGCTAATAAAGCAGCTATAAAGGGAAATGAATTACTCATTTAAAATTAATAATTGAGTTAATGATACTATTTTGTTTATTCAATTCTTATATAATTCTCGGCGTATATAGGATTACCGGAGTCATCTATTTGAACTTGAGAAAAGTTGTTTTTGTCTAATTTTAAGTCAAAAACAAACTTCTTTTGTTCTTTAATGGCTTGGTTCATTGACTTAGATCCAAAATCGATAATCTCTATTAAGGAGTCATTATCAATTTTATAATCGCCATAACCAAACCAATCTACTGAATCGGAGTCTTTAAAACGAGACCACATCACCTTTGAATTTGTATACATTTTAATTTGTTTATAGTCATCAGAGGCTTTTATAGTGTCAATTACTTGATTGTCCTTGTAATTGTAATAACTTATTAATTTCCAAGCGCCATTCATAGTTAGTTTTCCCGAAGACGATTTCATGTCATTTGATTCTATATTTGAATCAGCTTTATTTTTACACGAGACCAAAAAAGTCAAGCATAAACAAAAAAATAGTGTTCTCATAATTCGTTTAGTTTAGTAATTGCTGATCATACAATTTACAAAAAAAGAGGCATCAACTTTATAAATAATTAGTAATTATTATGTGATAATAACTTTTGATAAATTGAATGTAAGTTTTACCGTAAAAATTCTACTTTTGTTGTACTTAAATTAAATTTGATTATGGCACAAAATGTTGAGAAAGTAAATTGTCTTATTATTGGTTCTGGACCCGCAGGTTATACGGCAGCAATTTATGCGGCTAGGGCTAATATGAAACCTGTTTTATATCAGGGAATGCAACCAGGAGGACAATTAACCACTACTAATGAAGTAGAAAATTTTCCAGGATATCCAAATGGAATTACAGGACCTGAAATGATGATTGAGTTACAAAAACAAGCACAACGTTTTGACGCAGATATTAGAGATGGATGGGTGACAAAAGTTGATTTTTCTGGAGATATACACAAAGTTTGGATTAATGATACTTTAGAGATTCATTGTGAAACTGTTATTATATCTACAGGAGCATCAGCTAAATATTTAGGGTTAGATTCAGAACAAAAATATTTAAAATTAGGTGGAGGGGTTTCAGCCTGTGCGGTTTGTGATGGGTTCTTCTACAGAAATCAAGAAGTAGTCATTGTTGGAGCTGGAGACTCTGCTTGTGAAGAAGCTCATTATTTATCCAAACTTTGTAAAAAAGTAACGATGTTAGTAAGAAGAGATGAGTTCAGAGCTTCTAAAATAATGGCAGACAGAGTTAAGCATACAGAAAATATAGAAATTCTATTTAACACAGAAACAGACGAGGTTTTAGGTGATGGGCAAGTGGTTACAGGAGTAAGAGTATTTAACAATAAAACCAGTGAAAAACACGAAATTCCTGCAACAGGGTTCTTTGTGGCTATTGGACATAAACCTAATACCGATATTTTTAAAGAGTATTTAGAATTAGATGAAACGGGTTATATTATTAATAAACCTGGTACTTCAAAGACTAATGTAGCTGGTGTTTTCGTATCTGGTGATGCTGCAGATCATGTATATAGACAAGCAATTACAGCAGCTGGAACAGGTTGTATGGCAGCCTTAGACGCAGAAAGATATCTAGCAGCTAAAGATTCTACTTTTGAAGTATCAACTTCTACGTATAATTAGAAAAACTTAATTAAACAGACAGAGTGCTAATTGTTCTGTCTTTTTAATTTTTAAACGGGATGTGGCGCAGTCCGGTTAGCGTACACGGCTGGG
>TARA_R110002033_G_scaffold13662_2_pt1 | contig 17974 bp, 17 predicted proteins | sample TARA_R110002033 | Tara Oceans TARA_R110002033 (sample SAMEA4397051) | marine metagenome | biome: Polar Biome; feature: [SRF] surface water layer (ENVO:00010504); material: water (ENVO:00002006), including particulate matter (ENVO:01000060) such as... | depth 5 m
CCGATTCGAACACTTAATTTTAAAATAAACTTATTTTTAAATAGTTTCTTTCTAACATCAAAATATTAAAAATAGTTTTCTGAAATTTTTCATTGAGCTCCTACCCATTTAATTTTTGACATAATGCTAAATCTCTATCTATTGCCTTTAAAAAGAATATTGTTTTAAAAATCACCTATTCTTTTAAAAATATAATAGGAAACCTTTGCATTAGGCATATTTATGAATCTTTTATTAGGATGGTATCTCTTAAAAAGTAAAAAAAGAAGTCACTAATGTTTTTAATATTACAAACTGTTAACAAATATTAAAAAACTTGACATAAACCTAAATTTTCTGTATCTTAACTATAAAAACAAATGAAATCTAAGTATCTTATTATCTGCATATTAATGGTGACTGTCTTATCGTGCTCATCATCTAAATCTTCCGTCACTGAAGCACAAATTAAAGCACTAGATTCTATTATGACTAAACCAGAATTTAGTATTAAATCTGATTGGGCATATCCACAGGCTACGTTGGCCATGCAGCAAATAGCCAATTCAGGATTATTAGGTCCCGGAAATGTTGCAAATGCTATTAACTTAATTGGAAATTATAATTTTTTAACTATTTCTGGCGATAGCATTTCATCGCATTTACCCTATTATGGTGAACGCCAAATGCACATGGATTATAATGGTGGAGACTCAGCGATTGAATTTAAAGGGTTAGTAGAAAACTACAAGGCTTTAAAAAATAAGGATAAAAGCTACACAATAACGTTTAATGCAAAAAGCAAGTCAGAAACATTTAACACAACCCTTACCATATTTCCTAATTTAAAAGCTAATATACTGCTGTCGGGGAGTTCCCGAAATTCTATACGCTATTCAGGAACGGTTTCTAAAGCTAAAGAATAACTAATTTTAGTTTGCTATACAAAGTTCAAGTATTGTAAATATTTATCATATTTGCACTATGTATTCATCCATCACAAATCATTTAAAACACTATATAAATCCTACAGAAAGAGATCTCCAACTATTTCAATCCTGTTTAAACTCGATATCTGTTGATAAAGGTAAATTTTTATTGCTACCCGGTACACAAGTCAAACATGAATATTTTGTTTTAAAAGGATGTTTGAAAGCCTATTATCAGGATGAAAAAGGGCACCGACATATTATTCAATTTGCCATTGAAAACTGGTGGATTGGTGACTTTGACGCTTTTTATAACGGCGTGCCTTCACGATTACATATAGAGACTATTGAGCCATCAAAGCTACTTTCTATAAATTATGATAGTCTTCAAGAACTTTTTAAAACAGCTCCAATTTTTGAGCGGTATTTTAGACTGCTTACTACCAATGCTTTTATTTCGCAACGAAAACGTATTTTATCTTCATTAGAAAAAAACACAATGGAACGCTATGTGGAATTTTGTGAATCGTATCCCACGATTGAAGATAGAATACCAAACTATGATATTGCTAATTACTTAGGAGTTTCTGCCGAAAGCTTAAGCAGAGTTCGTTCTAAATTAAAACGTTAATATTTTCCTAATTGACATAGGTCAATTGAATTGGTACTTATGAGTTGTACTTTTGATGTGATTCATATCAACCTTGTTTTTTTCTATGAGAAGATGAGACTATATGTGAAAAAAAAACTCCAATTTATTAATTAAAAAAAATATTATGAATAAACAACCCTTATTAACACCATATAACAAAAATATTAATCTGAAAAATAGAGTAGTAATGGCGCCTATGACTAGGAGTCGAGCAGCAAACGAAGGTAAAGTTCCTACTAACGATTTACACGGTTTGTACTATGAACAACGTGCTTCTGCAGGATTAATTATAACGGAAGGATCTCAGGTTTCTGAGCGCGCCGTAGGCTATATTAACACGCCAGGTATTCATACCGATGCACAAGTGGAAGGCTGGAAACAAGTAACTAAACGGGTGCATGATAAAGGTGGAACCATTTTTATCCAGTTATGGCACGTAGGGCGTATGTCTCATCCAGATTTTCATAATGGCGAGTTACCGTTATCGGCTTCAGCTATTAATCCTAATGCTCAGTCCTACACACCAGAAGGGTTTAAAGATACGGTAGCTCCCAAAGAAATGACCATTGAAGACATTAAAACCACTGTAGACGATTTTAAACAAGCCGCAGCTAATGCCGTAAAAGCAGGGTTTGATGGGGTTGAAATACATTCATCTAATGGATATCTATTTCATCAATTTTTCAATGGAACATCTAATAAAAGAACAGATGAGTATGGTGGAAGTAAAGAAAACAAAGCACGTTTCTTTTTTGAAGTCTTAGATGCTATGAAAGAAGTTATTCCACAGGAAAAAATTGGCGCACGTTTCAACCCATCTCTAAATGGAGTCTTTGGAATGACTATGGATGAGGATACAATCCCAACGTTTGAATATATTATTAAAAAGTTGAATGATTACAATTTAGCTTACGTACATTTATCTGAACCTTTTACAGATGTTTCAGAGATTCCGTATGCCGTTACAGAAATCGCGAAACATTTCAGACCCTTATACAATGGTACGTTAATGATTAATACAGCATTTGACCAAGAAAAGGGAAATAAAATTATTGAAGAAGGTAATGCCGATTTAGTGGCCTTTGGAAAACCATTTATTTCTAATCCAGATTTAGTAGAACGCTTTGAAAACAATCTGGAATTAGCCGATTGGGATAATGACACATTTTACACCCCGGGAGCAAAAGGCTATACAGATTACCCAAAGGCATCCAAATAATATATTGTTTAACTTAAAATAGTAACATTATGAAATTTACAAGAAAAGCAAGCGCTGTTTGGAAAGGCAGCGGCAAAGAAGGAAAAGGAAGTTTAACTACAGGAAGTAAAGTTCTTGATAATACGCAATATTCATTTCACACGCGTTTTGAAGATGGCGAAAAAGGAACCAATCCAGAAGAATTAGTAGGGGCAGCCCATGCTGGTTGTTTTGCTATGCAATTAAGCTTCTTATTAAATGAAGAAAATTTTACGGCAACCACCTTAGATGTTGATGCAACAGTTTTATTTGAAGATGGTGCCATCACTAAAATTAGCTTAAATTTAGAAGGAGACGTTCCTGAAATTGATGCGGAACAATTTCAGCAAATTGCCCATAAAGCCAAAGACGTATGTCCAATATCTAAATTATTAGATACAGAAATCGAATTAAAAGTAACCTTAAAAAACTAATAAATATATATATGTCAACAACAACAATAAAAGCCTACGGAGCGACGTCAGCAACAGACGATTTAAAACCTTTAAATATAGAACGAAGAGAAGTAGGAAAAGATGATGTAAAAATAGATATAACTTACTGTGGTGTTTGCCATAGTGATATACATACGGTAAGAAATGATTGGAAAGGCTCTATCTATCCGGTAGTTCCAGGTCATGAAATTATAGGTCGCGTAGTAGAAGTAGGAAATGGGGTGAGCAACTATAAAGTAGGTGATTTAGTAGGTGTAGGATGTCTGGTAGATTCCTGCCATACGTGTGCATCTTGTCAACAAGATTTAGAACAGTTTTGTGAAAACGGCGCTACATTTACCTATAATAGTCCAAATATACATATTCCAGGTACTCAAACTTATGGTGGTTATTCTACTTCGGTAGTCGTAGATAAACAATTTGTTTTACGCGTACCAGAAAATTTAGATGAAGCTGCTACAGCACCTTTATTATGTGCAGGTATTACAACCTGGTCTCCGCTAAGTCATTGGAATGTAAAAAAAGGAGATAAAGTTGGTGTTATTGGTCTAGGAGGCTTAGGACATATGGGTGTTAAATTTGCAAATGCATTAGGAGCCCATGTAGTTATGATTACGACCTCACCAGAAAAAGGTGAAGATGCCAAAGAATTAGGAGCCCATGAAGTATTGATTTCTAAAAACCAAGACGACATGAAGAAGCACCAAGGGAGTTTTGATTTTTTATTAAATACCATTCCTGTTGGTCATGAAATGGATCCTTATTTAGCACTATTAAAAATTGATGCTACAATGGTATTGGTTGGAGCAGTAGAACCTTTAAAACCATTTCACGGTGGAAGTATTATCATGGGACGTAAACGAATTGCTGGTTCTTTAATTGGAGGCATCAAAGAAACCCAAGAGATGCTGGATTTTTGTGGAAAACACAATATTACTAGTGATATAGAATTGATTAATATGCAAGATATTAACACAGCTTATAAGCGTGTTACCAGTAACGACGTTAAATATCGATTTGTAATTGATATGAAATCGCTTAAAGGTTAGTATATAGATTTTTACTATAAGTTATTTAAAGCAGTATTTAAACTAAGTTTAGATGCTGCTTTTTAGATAAATACACCTATATCAATCAAACCACCACATAATAAAACGACTTTTTTTATGCCCTTGTGACATAGGAATGGTATCATAATTTGCGGTTACTTTTTTTAGTTGCTTTTCTATTTTTCTGAGGTTGTTTGCTTTGGCTACTAGACAAGTAAATAACCGTACTTGATTTTTAAACAGGACGCTTTCCTTTATTAATCGTTTAATAAATAGAGCTTCACCACCATTGCACCAGAGTTCGTTGGCTTGTCCTTCAAAATTAAGTTGAAGATCTTCTATATTAGTTTTGACACCTAAATTTTTAAGTTTTTTAAGTGATCCTTTTATTGCGTCTTCATGAGAGGTATGGAAAGGTGGATTGCAGATAGTGAAATCAAATTGTTCTTGAGGATAAATTACATTTTTTAAAATAAAACTCTTTGTATCCTGGTGGCGAATTTCTATCTGGTTTTGCAGAGCTTTTGTATTTTGTATATTTGATATGGCAACGTCTACGGCTTTTTCGTCACTTTCTGTCCCTACCATGTTCCAGTTAAAATATTGAGCACCTAAAATGGAATAAATCCCATTGGCACCAGTCCCAATATCTAATCCTTTTAGTTTGGAATTTATACTAATGTTGAATTTTTCTAAAAAAACATCCCGTAGATGCAACAGATAATCTAATCGTCCTGGAATAGGAGGGATGAGATATCCTGGTGGTAATAGGTAGTCAGAAAGTTTAAAATCCGCTAACAGAAGCGCTTTATTCAATTCATAGACAGCACTTGAAGAACTAAAGTTAATAGTTTCTTCGCCAGAAGGATTTAAAACAACATGTTTTTGTAGCTCAACATGGTGTTTAACTAATCGTTTAAAATCATAACGGTTTTGATATGGATTTTGTGGATGCATCTATGTAAAGTTACTAAGTAATAAACAATGTTACTCATCCTTAGCAAAATTTAAATCTAGAACATTAAAATTATTCGCGGCCTTAACTAATAATGTAGAGCCTATTGTTTCGAATAAATCATTGGTTTTAATAACAAATTCAGCTTGTTTCTCAATTTTGTAATTAGGAATTCCTATTAACGTTAAATCTGTGGTAGCAGAATATTGTTTTATGATGTTATAAAAAGGTTCTTGCTCTACAGCATTGTTAATTATTTTTATTTCAACAATAACTCTTAAATTTTCAACCAGTTCATAAATTTTTGCATATATAATTTCTGCGTCAACATTGTTATTGTTTACAAACAAAACTCTAATTTTTGTCTGATGCCATTTGGGAGAGGCAATGATAAATCGGGCAATATTCAACATCATTTCAGCATTTTTACTATCGGTTTCCCTCCACCATAAATCTACTGAGTTATAATTACCAAACTTCATTTTTTTATCAAAATCTAAATACAATAAATTATAATCTAGAAGCAATAGAGTTTCCGTCATTTGAGAATACTCCTTTGAGTTTTCAAGTCCTTTGGGCCAACCCATCATAATAGTATTGGGTTCAACACCAGAAAATCCAAACGTGGTAGCAATATTGGTTATGCCTTTATATATATTATCAACTTTTATTTGACGTGCAAAAATTCCGAGTTCGCTAAATGTGTCATCTCTTACTATTTGTTCTGTTCTTTTAAAGGGTTTGTAATTACCTTTTTCCACAATTAATTTAAAGTTAGTTACAATTCCTGTGCGACCAGATACCGTTTTACACAACTCTAACAAGTAAGCTTGATGTTTACTTTGTCCACTAAATAAAATAATATTAGGGTTCCAATTGGAGTTTTCATCATCTGCATTTGCATTTATCTTTTTTAAACCTTTGTTTACTACATTTTCCCAAACACTTCGCCAAACATCATTAGACTGTAATTTTACTTCTTTGCGTTGCAGAGCAAAATATAATAGGCCAACAATGGCAAAAGCAGCAATCATAGCCATCATATCGAGTTTAAACATAACGGCAAAACAGGCTATAAACCCAAGTAAACCAATCCAACGTTTAATCTTAAACGAGGGTTGGAAATCTGGATTTGCCCAACTTTCCAAGAAATAAGAAATATTAATAAACCCATAAGCCGTTAGATAAAACATAGAAACTACACGGGCAATAACATCTAATTCTCCTATTAAAATACCAGCTTCTGCAATAACGAAAACCATGAATAAGGCATTAACAGGTTCGTCATTTTCTCCTTTTCCTTTTCCAAACAATTTTGGAGTCACCTTATCTATAGACATGGCTTGCAAAATTCTGGGACCTCCTAAAATACCGCCTAAAGCGGAAGATAACGTAGCTCCCCAAATACCCGCAACCACTGCTGGAGCAAATAGAGCCATTTTCATTAAGAAATTATAATCTGTTTTTAAAACTTCGGAATCGACGCTAAAAGCAATAAAAATGGCAAGACTAAGATACACTATCAAGCCTATGCCTATGGCGGATAATGTGCCTAAAGGAATTGATTTTTTTGGATTTTTCAAATCTCCACTCATGGCAATGCCCGCAGTAAAACCAGTAACAGCAGGAAAAAACACAGCAAATACAACCTCTAAAGAAACCGAACCTTCGTGAGAAAACAAACGTAATGTTTGTGGCGCATGTTCAGAGGTTCCTAAAAAAATTGAAATTAAGGAAATAGCGATTGCTGTAAGAATAACAAATTGAGCTTTAAGTGCAACGGAGGTGCTTATTAATGCTAAAGCTGTAAGCATTATTAATGCAATGCTACCTGTTATTCGAATATCATTAATAGTCATTCCTAAACCAAAAAAGCCATTAAAACTTTCTGCAAAACCAACTAAATATAAGGCTATAGATAAAGCTGTTCCAATATACAATGCTATGCCAATTGAGCCTCCAATGGGTATACCCATACTTCGAGACAATACGTAGTAAATTCCGCCAGCTCCAATTTTTTTATCAGATGCTACTGATGATATGCTTAAACCTGTTGTAACAGCAATAACATGTGCTACAATTATAATAATAATAGCACCAATTAAGCCTGCATTTCCGACAACCCAACCTAAACGCATGTACATTATAACCCCTAAAATGGTTAATAATGATGGTGTAAAAACACCTTCAAACGTTCTATATTTCTTTTTTTCAGCCATAGTTTTGGATTTGATTTTAGAAGTACTCAAAAAAGACTAAGTGAAGATAACTAATCTTTTTATTGTATTTACACTCTTTGATTGGTTATACTTCATTTTCAACCACAATTTCATAATTATAGTACAAGGAAAATTATTGCTTTTAGTTTATTTTATTTAATCATATAGAAAGTAAGAAGCACTCTAAATATTGAAATATATTAATTGACTATCAATTATTTAACATATTATATTAAAAACCACCATTAATTTAACCTACCTTTACCAAGTTAATTATTTAGGCAGCTATTCTTTTTTAATTTCTCACAATCTTAATCAATCTTTTGCTTTCTCATTTTTTAATAGACGCAGTACAGTCTCATTAGCCTGGTGCGTTAAAGAGCTTCAAGGTGAAGTAGAAAAATCAAATAAAAAGCAAGAGCATCGATAATCCAATATTTTCAAGAGAGATACATTCAAACTTTTCAAAAACATTAAGAAATAGGGTAAATACTTATTTTAAAACGCATAATACCAGTAAAAAAGCCAATACGACAATGGTGGTAAAAACGGTGATTATGTTGGCTTTATTTTTTGTACCATTACTAGTGCTTGCTTCTGGTATAGTTACCACGGTTTGGCTACTTTTTTTGCTCTATATATTAAGTGGATTTGGAATGGCAGGAATAGGTATGGGCGTTATGCATGATGCTATTCATGGGGCGTATTCAAAAAACAAGAAAATCAATACCTTATTGGGCTATTCGTTTAATCTTATTGGAGGTAATGCAACGGTTTGGAGAATACAACACAATGTTTTACATCATACATATACTAATATTGAACATTCTGACGACGATTTAAATGCTCCATTTTTCTTGCGGTTCTCACCACATGCTAAGCATTATTGGGTACACCAATTTCAGCATATATACATTTGGTTTTTTTATGGAATTTCAACAATTTCATGGATTACCACTAAAGATTTTGTTCGCATGAAGCGCTATAAAGACATGGGGTTTTTAGATAAAAAAAACGAGTATACTAAAGCTGTGATAAGTATGATTGCTTGGAAACTTTTGTATTATGGATATGCCCTCGTTCTGCCTATGATTATGGTTCCATTTTCGTGGTGGATTGTTTTATTGGCTTTTTTATCTATGCATTTTGTAACTGGCACGTTGGTAAGTATTGTGTTTCAGATAGCGCATATTATGCCTAATAATGAGTTTCCATTGCCTGACGACAAAGGATATATTGACGATAATTGGTATAGCCATCAATTTGCAACTACGAGTAATTTCTCACCCAATAGTAAGCTATTGTTTTGGCTTATAGGCGGACTTAATTACCAAGTAGAACACCATGTGCTACCCGATGTGTGCCACGTACATTATAAAAAAATAACCAAAATAGTGGCCGATACCGCGGAAGAATTTGGTATGACCTATAACGTTAAGACATCAATGATACGCGCTATTAGTGATCACACTAAGATGCTCGTTTCTTTAGGAAAGAAGCAAACAATAAGTGTTGTTTAAAAAAGATTTGTAAAAAAATAAAAAATACATGATCAAACGAATTATAAATAAATTAATAAATACTAATAACAAAATAATTATGAAAGAAGGTACAGTAAAATTTTTCAATCACGCAAAAGGATTCGGTTTTATAACCGTTAAGGATACAGAAGAAGAAATTTTTGTTCATACATCAAATCTTATTGATCAAATAAATGAAAATGATAAGGTGACGTTTGATGTTGAAAAAGGAGATAAAGGCTTAAGTGCCATTAAAGTAAGTTTATGCTAAAATAAACATTTTAATAATCTAAAAAGCCATCTTAATTAAGATGGCTTTTTTTAGTTTAATAACAGAATATGTTTATCTAAAACAACATTTTCTGATACTTATTTTAAACTTTCCAGCAGTTTTTCAGCAACTAATTGTGATGATGCAGGATTTTGCCCCGTAATTAAATTACCATCTTGTATGGCATAAGGTGCCCATTTATCTGCATTAGAATAAAATGCCCCATTTTCAATTAGCATATCTTCAACTAATACAGGAACAATTTCTGTTAATCCTACAGCGGCTTCCTCTAAATTAGAAAACCCAGTTACTTTTTTACCTTTTACCAATCTGCTACCATCAGTGTTTTTAACATTCATCAATGCCACTGGTGCATGACATACAAAAGCAATTGGTTTTTTTTGACTATTGAATTTTTCAATTAATGCAATCGATGTTTCATCGTTTGCTAAATCCCATAAAGGTCCGTGGCCTCCTGGGTAAAAAACTGCATCAAAATCGTCTGGATTCATATCTGCCAATACCTTGGTGTTGGCAATTCTTTCTTTGGCTTCAGTGTCCTTATTAAAACGTTCTGTAGCTTCTGTTGAAGCATCTGGTGTATCACTAGTTGGGTCTATGGGAGCAGCGCCTCCTTTTGGTGTGGCAATAGTAATTGAAACACCTTTATCTAATAATGTGTAGTAAGGATTTGCAAATTCTTCAACCCAAAATCCTGTTTTTTTTCCTGTATCTCCTAAACTGTCGTGAGATGTTAATACGAATAATATCTTCATTTCTTTTTCTTTTTTAATTCTATGTTCTCTTCTGAAACGTTTTCAGAAGCTATTTTTATTTGTTTTAATGATTTAAATTAGTAAGCCATTTTTACGATTTTTTCGACCTTATCTGGAGATAATGATTGATGCTCACCTAATCCTGTCCAACCACGATCTGTAAAACGTTTTGAAATTTCTTCAGCAGTTCCTTCGTAATCTTTAGTGTAATCAGATAATTTGGTATCAATTCCTAAGTCATGGAAAAACGCTTCTGTTTTTTCAATAGCTGCATAGGCTTTATCGTCTGTGTTTCCTTCAGTAATATTCCAGACACGTTCGCCATATTGTGCAAGTTTTTCTTTTTTAGCTTCAAAATTATACTTGTAATGACTAGGCGCTATGATTGCTAAAGTTCGAGCATGATCGATGCCATACAAAGCCGTTAATTCGTGTCCCATGGCATGAACAGCCCAATCTGTAGGAACTCCTTTTTGAATTAGTCCGTTTAACGCCATCGTACAACTCCACATAAAGTTTGAAGCTGCTTTGTAGTCTGTTGGATCTTTTAATACTTTAGGTGCCACTTCAATCAACGTCTGTAAAATACTTTCAGCAAACCGATCTTGTAACAAAGCACCTATTGGATAGGTCATGTATTGCTCTAAAACGTGTGTAAACGCATCTGTTAACCCATTTGCTAACTGACGTTGTGGAATAGAGGAAATCACTTGAGGATCCAATATGGAGAACTGCGGAAATAAACCAGGGCCACCCATGGCCAGTTTCTCTTTGGTTTCGGCTCTTGTAATCACAGAACCTGAATTCATTTCAGAACCTGTTGCGGGTAGGGTTAAAACGGTTCCAAAAGGCATACCTTTTTCCGTTCTGATGTTTTTGGCTAAAATATCCCAAGGTGTTTCGCCTTTAAATAAAGCTGCGGCAGATAAAAACTTCGTACCATCAATAACAGAGCCTCCACCAACAGCTAATAAATACGTGATGTTTTCGTCTTTAATGACTTTTAAAGCTTCCATTAAAACTGCGTATTCTGGGTTTGCAGGGATGCCTCCAAACTCAATAACATCAACTTTGGCCAACGCTGTTTTTACTTGGTCGTAAATACCATTTTTCTTGATGCTTCCGCCACCATATAGCAGTAATACTTTGGCATCTTTAGGAATTTCATTTTCTAGTTTTTCTATCGTGTCCTTTCCAAAAATAATTTTGGTAGGATTTTTAAATTCAAAATTGTTCATTTTTTTTAAGTTTTTTTAAATTTTAACAATCATTTTTCCTTTGTTTTTACCATCGAATAAATCAATAAAAGCGTTTGGAATATTATCAAAACCATGGACTATCGTTTCTGTGTAGGTGAGTTTATCTTCAGCTAACCAACCCGATAAGTGTTTCATTGCTTCCGGAAATTTGTCTGCATAATTAGAAACTATAAATCCTTGCATTAATGCACTCTTTTTTATTAGAAAAGGCTGTACACTCATGCTTTTTGGGACTTCTGTATTATTATAAACAGAAATAGCTCCACATACAATGATTCTTGAAAATCGGTTGATATTGAAGAATACTGCATCAGATATGGGTCCACCTACATTATCAAAATAAATATCTACACCGTTTGGGGCAGCTTTAGCAATGTCTGCTTTAATATCCTTACTTGTGTTATAATTAATACCTGCATCAAAACCAAATTTGGTTTTTAGCATATCAATCTTTTCATCGGTTCCTGCAATGCCAATAACGGTAAGTCCAAGAATTTTTCCTATTTGACCAACCACACTTCCTACGGCACCAGCAGCTCCAGAAACTACTAATGTTTCTCCAATTACAGGCTTACCTATTTCATTTAAACCTAAATAAGCTGTTAAACCAGTCATTCCCAAAACACCTAAATAGGCACTTAATGGTGCTTTAGAAGGATCTACTTTTAAGAGTCCTTCGCCTGTTGATACTTGTTTTGTTTTCCAATTCAGCATTCCAGAAACATAATCACCTGCTGCAAAGTTGTCGTTTTTAGATTCAATGACCTTAGCAATAACGCCAGAATGTATAGGTTTGTTTAACTCAAAAGGAGGGACGTAAGATTTAGCATCGCTCATCCGTCCTCTTAAATAAGGATCTACAGATACGTAAGTGGTTTCTAAAAGCAGTTGACCTTGATTGATTTTTAAATCAGCATCCTCCGTTACAAATTCAAAATCTGACGTTGAAGGTTTGCCTTGAGGTCTATTTTTTAATAAAATAGTTTGTATCATCATTGTTTTTTATTCTTTTTAAATTTTAGTGTTTATAGGTTACTGTTTGCCCGTTTTTATACTGCTCCATGCAGACTGAAAGGCTTCTTCAATATGGGTTTTGTCTAACTTGAATGCGCCACGTTTTTGAGCCATCATTAAAAATGACAACGGGTTTATAGCATAGGCGTACAATAAGTAATCTGATATTGGTTTTATAATACCTTCTTTTTTACCACGTGTCCAGAGGTCGAGTAGGGGCTGTAAATGTTTTATACCTTCTTGTCTGCTAGGTTCATCTATCATTGGCGTATTATCACATTGTGCTAAAAACATGGCATTTTCACATTCTTGAAGCTTAAAATCTGCGATACGTTTCCAAATAACTTCAAAGCCTTCCTTAACAGACATTGTTTCACTATAAGTGGCAAATGCATATTTTGTGTACTCTGATTTTACTTGTATATAAGTTTTGTTTACCAAATCTTGCTTGTTGTCAAAATATAAATAAATAGTAGCTGGAGAAACGTTAGCCATCTTCGCTATTTTGCTCATAGGAGTCGCATGGAAACCATTGTTATTTACCAATTCAATAGTTGCTTTTATTAATGCATTACGCTTTTCTATGCTTTTTTGAAGTTTAGCCATATCATATTGAATTATGGTACAAAGATAATAAAAATGAACGTTCATTCTTTTTTATTAACAAAGATTTATAATTGATTTGATTTTTGATGGTTAAACGTGGGGAAGTAATAGTCCTAATTCTACTAGATAATTAGGAACTCCTCAATAATTTGTATTTTAAATTTAAAATAAATTATATAAACAAGTAAAGGCTAATTATTTAACCAGCTGAAAATGTACATGTTTTAAGTTTAAATAGGAATAATACTATCTGTGAAATAGAATTAGTATTACGTAAGTTAGTTAGTTTTCAACTTAATAAAACCAACGGCATTCAGAAGTTTGATTATCAAATAGGTGAAATCAATTTCATACCATTTAACACCAAAATTTGCACGACTAGCAAACTTATGATGATTGTTATGATAGCCTTCGCCCATCATTAAAAAATCAAAACGGAAGAGATTTTTACTCGTGTTTTTCATTTTATAATTTACATAACCATATATGTGACCAAACCAATTTATAATAACACCATGAATAGGAGCCATTAAAAAAGTAATTGGTAGTAATAACCACTGCCACCATGCTGTTGCAAAAAATGCAAAAAACAAAATATATAGAGAAATCCAGAGTAAGCGCGAAAAACGAGAACTCGCAAATGTGTCAAACGCTTTCCATTGCGGAACATTTTTGGTGAAACGTGCATCAATAGTAATTCGTTGCTGATTAATATCTTGATAAATAGTTTTAGTCTTCCACATCATAGAAAATAAATTAGCATCATACGATGGTGAGTGTGGATCTTTTTCAGTATCCGTATAAGCGTGGTGCATGCGATGCATAATGCCATAGCCATAAGCACTTAAATAGCTAGAGCCTTGAAAAATCCAAGTTAAAATAAACGTAATGCGTTCCATCGTTTTAGACATTGTAAAAACCTGATGCGCTGCATAACGATGCAAAAAGAAAGACTGAAAAAACAAGCCTCCATACCAAAGTACAATAACGAAAATAACTATTAACATAACTTTTTTTGCAAAGATACTCCGACGTTACGAGTGAAACAATGAACCTAAATCAATTAAATTCATTTTATATCCCAGTTATAAACGTTTTCTAATCCTGCTTAACGCTTGCGCAGTAACACCAATGTAAGAGCTGATGTATTTTAAGGGAATAACTTTTAGGAGTTCTGGTCGCTCTTTAAACAATTTAAGATAACGCTCTTCTGCCGTTAAATTTAATAAGTTTTGTTCTCGTTTCGACTTAATTAAAAACAAGCGTTCAGCAGTAAGTCTTCCTATTAAATTGCCTATTTGCGTCTTTTTATAAACTTCTTGCAAATCGTTATAAGTAATGCTTAAAATAGTTGTTTCTGTAAGCGCTTGTAATTGGTAAGCAGACGGTTTTTGTGTTAAAAAAGAATCATAAGCACTAATAAACTGGTTTTTAAAGCTAAAGCCAAAAGTGATTTCTTTTTCGGGATTTTCCTTCGGAATATATAACCGAACCACACCAGATTCAATGAAGGATATATGATTTTCTACATCGTTAAGTTTTAAAAAAACTGTTTTCTTCGGAATAATACGACGCTCTAATTTTGATGTAAAAAAATCCCAATCTGAGTTAGATATAATAGCTATTTGATCTAAGTAATCCTTTATCTGTTGCAAATTTTTAATCCTTGTAATTGATCAAACAAAGGTACGTATTCCGAAAATTAAATAATGTGATTCCTTTTAAATTATAGTCGTTCTATTTAAAGCTGTGGCGTTGTTCTTTTGTCGAAGATGCCTTTAGTAATTGATTAAATAGTCTTATGCTATTAAAATTTCGGGTAATATTTCCAGACGCAGCAATTCCAGAAATACCCGTTTTTAATATATCTGTAACATCCTCTGTGGTTATTCCGCCGACACCAATAATTGTTGTATCTGTTTTTAAAGCTTCAATAATGGCCTTATAACCGTTTAAACCTAAAACCGGAGGTGTATTGTCTTTGGTTTTTGTAAATCTAAAAGGGCCTAAACTAATATAATCTACTTCTTTACTAATTAATGTTTCACAATCCTGCATGGTATTGGTTGTTCCACCAATAATTTGCCACGAGTATAACTCTTTTCTAGCTAAAGTAGGGCAGGTATCTGTTTTTCCTAAATGGACACCATCTGCTTTAACGGCTTTTGCTATTTTGTAATGATCGTTTATAATTAATCTGGTTTGAAAATGAGACGTAATGTCTCTAGCAGCTTCGGCTATTTTTAAATAGTTCTTTTCCGAAATGTTTTTTAAACGTAATTGCACTAATTCGGCACCAGATGTACAGGCTTTTTGGATGTGTTCCAGATGCGATTCAGGAGAGTCTCCTTGAGATATGTAATGTAATTTAGGTATAATCATTTCGCATCCTTAAGTTTATTATTACTTTCCTGAAGACTTTCTAAGGCATAAAATAGCCGATTCTTTGCGTTATCTTGAGACCCGAAAATAGAACGAAATAACTCTCCATTTTCTGAAATTAATACCCATTGCGGTGTGCCTTCAGATTCAAATTGGTCAAAAACCTTATGATGTTCATCAATATAAATAGGAAACGGATTCTCGCCGCTGGTAAAAATACTTTTAATAGACGCTTTTGTTGCTTCTCTGTTTACAAAATTAGCATGTATTCCTGCAACTTGAATTGATGGATACTGTTGCTGAAACTCATAGGCTAAAGGAATGGCGCGTCCTGTACAACCCAAACAATCATTATTATAGATAATAAGTAGCAACACTTTATTTTTGTATGCCGTCATTAAATCTACTGGAAAACCATCTAAATCTAAAACTGGGATGGATTGTACTACGATATTCATTTTTAGATTTTTTTATGAGTGTTTACAAATTTACTGAATTAATCTTCTTGAGTATTTTTATTTGATAAGTTCTTCTTGGTAAAGGAATTTTCAACCCAATACGCTATTAAACTTATTGTTGTCATTTTATTTTAACATATATCGGTAGAGCTAGTTATGCTAAAGACAGAGCACATAGAAATTTGATAATTCCGAATCAAAAAACTCAGGTTTCTTTTTATAATTCTAAATTAATCAGTAAAAAAATAAGAAAGGGAAGTCGTATTATAATCGTTGTTAATCAATGCTCAAATTAATTACGGAACAGGTAAAGATGTAAATGCAGAGAGCATTAACGATGCTAAAACACCTCTTAAAATAACATTTTCAGGAAAAAGTAATGTCTCCTTGCCCATTAGGAACCCTATAAAATAAAAGTGTGCAACTCTTATGTAATGATAGTTTAATTTTTATAATCCCACAATTAAGTGGGATTTTTTTATTTTAAGAATAATCGTAAAGTTTGGAATAGGAATGAAGAGAGCAAACACTTTTTCTGAAAAGTTGAGTAGTGTAGGAAATGTGTGTGGAATGAATTGTTATGGAATGCCATAAGATAATATTTTTTAGTTTTTTTTGTTTTTATTCTTTTCTACATTTGTTTTTAATTAAACAACACTTTGATAAACCAAAATTCTATCGCCGTTCTACCATTTGTCAATATGAGCAATGATATTGACAATGAGTATTTCTGCGATGGTATTACTGAAGAAATTATAAATGCATTAACAAAGGTAAATGGTTTAAAAGTAATTGCAAGAACCTCATCTTTCGCCTTTAAAGGGAAAGGCATTGATATTAGAGACATTGGAAAGCAATTAAATGTAAATACAATTCTTGAAGGCAGTATAAAAAAATCTCAGGATAGAGTTAGAATAACCGCACAGCTAATAGCTGTTACAGATGGAACCCATTATTGGTCCAAACGATTTGATAGAGAATTAATAGATATTTTCGATTTGGAAGACGAGATCAGTCTTGCCATTGCTGATGAAATGCGAAACAATTTCGGGCATTTTGAAGTACAAAACCATCTAATTAAGCAACCAACAAGCAGTATCGATGCGTATCAATTATTTTTAAAAGGACGCTCATTGCAATTACAATGGACACCAGAAAGCTTAAATCAAGCCATTGATTTTTACAACCAAGCCATTGCATTTGATAAAAACTACGCCAAAGCCTATTACGCTAATTTACAATGCTATGGTTTATTAGCCATGTGGGGTTATATGCCTTATAAAGAGGCTATGAATCTGGCGATTCAAAATCTGTTAATTGCTAAAGAAATAGACACCTCTTTACCAGAATACCCTCTGTCTTTTGTAGGTAAATTTTTTTGGGAAGAATGGGATTTTAATAATGCATACATTCACATCAATAAGGTTTTAGAGATAAATCCAAACCACATAGATGGGTTAGAGGCCATGGCCGAATTGTGTATTGCCCTTGGGTTTTTTGACACGGCATTAGAGTATGCTAACACATTGTTAGATGTCGATCCGCTTTCAGCAAATAACCACTACACATTAGCTCATATTTACTACTACCAGAGTCAATTTGAGAAAGCCTTAGAAACTTTAAATTATACACTAACACTTAACCCTCAATTAGAATTAGCACATCATTTAAAATGTTTTTGTTTGATATGGCTAAACCGAGGCGAGGAGTTTGAAGCATTAATCCAAAATACGTCATTGCAAGCGGAGAAAAGGATATTATTTCAACTTATAAATGATAAGGATATTGAAGTGCCTGATAAAATGATTGAAAAATGGTCATTATTTACTGAAAAAGAAACGATGCTCGTGCCTTATGATGTGTTTATATTGAGTAACTCAAACCATAAGGATCTTGCCTTTTCACACTTACAAAACATGGTGAGTCAAAGACGTGGACAAATTATTAACTATAGACAAGAACCTTTTATACAATCCTTACATAACATAGAAGGGTTTTCAAAACTGCACGAGTCTAACTTGGTCATTGAAGATTTTAAACCCTCTCAAGATGCGGAAGAAAAACAAAGTTCAAGCATTTTAGACAGCGACCAAGTAGAAACGCTAAAAGAGGAATTACTGTCTTATTTTACAGAAGAAGAACCGTTTTTAAATCCACAACTGAGTCTTAAATTTGTTGCCGATGTTTTAGAGTTAAACACCAATAAAGTATCC
>TARA_R110002033_G_scaffold113008_1_pt1 | contig 17886 bp, 15 predicted proteins | sample TARA_R110002033 | Tara Oceans TARA_R110002033 (sample SAMEA4397051) | marine metagenome | biome: Polar Biome; feature: [SRF] surface water layer (ENVO:00010504); material: water (ENVO:00002006), including particulate matter (ENVO:01000060) such as... | depth 5 m
CATTATAAACCCCTTAAAATGTGTAAGACAGCGGTTTGGTTTTTAGGGATTTTCGAGTGAGGGCTCAAGAAGACCGTGCCGGAAATCGTGTCAAGAAAATCAAGGCGATGGCTTTCCGATTAAAAAAGCGGACTTGATTCACGATTTTGGCTCTGGAATGAAGTGTTCCTTCCCAGCATAGCGGGAAGGGTTAACGGAATGGAAAGCTGAAATTGGGGATTGTGTCCAAGACCTTTATAGTGAAGCTCTTTTCTCGAAATGTAGTGGTTGCCGGCTTTTTCAGCAGGCGAGCGTGGAATGTAGGGGAATGTGCTGAGCGGATTATAGAGAAAATCAGTTAGTCATATCAAGTGTTAGCGGTAGTTTTTTTCTTTCGCAAGTACAATTCAGTTCCGATAATACACAAAACTAAAAGAGCTAATTGTATTCCAATTCCAAAATTTTCATTCGCTTTCAAAACAGTTCCGGAAACATTATCTGGAAAATCAATTGTCCATATTCCCTCAATTCCATTTTGACTACTCACTAACGCTAGTACAAAATTAACTCCGTAATGTAATCCTGTTGGCATTGAAATTCCGTCTGAAAACACAGCCGACAAGCCATAAGCCAATGCCCAAATCCCTGGACCAAGAAAGGAAAGCCCTAAAGACCAACCATTTAAAACGTGATATAACGCAAATAAAATAGCAATTATGACTTGCGTTATCCGCAGTCCGAAAACTTTATTCAATTTGATGAATGGATATGACCTAAAAGCTATTTCCTCCATAAAAGCTAGTGGAATTAGGGCTGATGACCACAATAAGAAAGACGGAATATTATAATTTTCGGAAAGTGATATTTCCATTCCACTATACATTACTTGAGATAAAATCATTAAGCTTCCAAGTACAAGACCAACTGATATTCCTAAAGCGAATTTTTTAGGTGTATTCTTTTCCCATTTTAATCCAATTGATTTAAATGATTTTTTTTCAAACTTCAAAAAGACCCAAACTGTTGCAAGTGCTATGATTGTTCCAATTATTCCGTGAGCATATCTTTCAAATTTTTCTGGAATTAAATTCTTAATTTGTGATAATAGCATAAAGATTATTATAAAAACTACTACGAAACTCACAGATAGTATTAAAGATTTGATTTTTGATGGGTTTTTCATTAGTTGGATAGGTTGAATCAAATATTCTGTTTTAAATTTTTAAACCATAAAACCTCCAAATCTTCTTTAGACAGATTATAAATATTTTTTACGTTTTCAGGCCTAATGATAAATTGTTTTAGCTTATCAAGTCCGTAAGATTCTACGAGATATTCGATAATTGTTGCCGAAATCGGATATCCGTTCATATCTCCAAATTGATAATTATTAGCTTTTTCTAATTCACTCCAAGATGGAATTTTATTATCGAGTAGTTGAGAAAGAACTAACTCACGTTGAGCTTCGTTAAGTTGATTCGCCTCATAATAGGCATAACCTTCATTTAACCAATTTGGCAGACCTACAAGTCCTTGTTTTCTAAAATTAAGTACAATAGTATGAGTAAGTTCATGAACGATTGCTTTCATAAGTGATTCATAAGTATGCTGGGTCCCTGGGTTTAGAGGGCTTACCATTTTCAACTCATTTTTACTGGCAGCTCCGACAACCCAATCAGGTGCATCAGGGACGTTAATAGCACTATGAAATGATTTAATATTTGGATAAATGAAAACATCAATTTTTGATTCAAAACTAGTTTTCATATTCTCTGTTATTTTTAAATAGTTATTTTCCAGAGATTTTGATAAATTTTCAAGAACACTGGCATCGGCCTTTTTTGAATAGAAATTAAAATGTTTACTCTCGAATTCTAAATTTAAAGAAGATGTATTTTCTTTTTTAAAATTATCATAGTCAATTGTTTTGGTAAAAGGCACAAGAATAAGTGAAGATGTTAATTGAGGCTCTATCCAATTACCCTTAATAGTTTTTCCATTATTTTCAAAAATTCCTTTGTAAATTAATTGAGCAGCAGAACTTTCTAAAATAATTGAATCTTGTTTAATATAAACTTTGCTCAAAGGGATGCCTTGAATCCCTTTACTCGGTACACCTAAATTTCCAGTAAGTTGACCTAAACTGTCTTTGAAAATATTAAAAACGACTTCTGGATTAGCATCTCCCATTTTTATTTTTCCAATCCAAGAGCTTGGGGCAATCGATTTATTCGTTTGTTGACTGCATCCAGTAATTATAACTGTACAAAGAGTGAGAATTAAGAACTTAAATTTCATAACCATTTCTATTTATGAATAGGACGATTCAAATCATTAATTGTTACTTACTTGGTTTTTTATTCCAAGTTTAGTTTTTCAATATATTCCCTAGTTATTTTCGATACCTCTGCCGAATTTTCATCATACCAAATCCAATGTGAACCATTTTTTATTGAATGTAATTCAACACTATTTCCTAACGCCTTCATTTTTTTATAAAAATAATCTGCTGTATCATAAGGACAATTATTGTCTTTCTCTCCGTGAATTAGCAAAAATTTTGTTGCTGTTTCTTTGATAAGACTATTTGGTGATATTTCTTTTACTAAATCTTTATTTTCATCATATTCTGTAATCCATCTATTACTATTGGAAGTTAAATCATATACTGCGGAATTTACTATTACTACATTTGGTATCGCACTTATTTTTAGATTGTCAGATTCTTCATTCCAATTATCAACTAAACTTGTTGCTATAGATAAGTGACCACCTGCTGAATTTCCTGTTGCTACAATTTTGTCTGGGGCAATTTTATATTTTTTTGAATTTTCCCGTAGCCAACGTATGGCAGATTTAGCATCTTTAACTGCTTCAAATGGATAAGTGCCTTGTCTTCCTTTTATTCTATATTCTACGGCTGTGGCAACCCAACCTCGTTTTGCATATTCTTTTGCTGTTTCAAAATACCTATCTGGTTTCCCTTCCGACCAACTTCCTCCGTGAAAGTGAACTATAGTCGGTCTATTTCCTTTAAAAATTGAAGTATCAGGTAAAAACAGGTGCATTTCTAGGTTAAAGCCATCTACTTTTTTATAAGTTTCAATAATATGAGATTCTCTCCCTTTTTTGTTAGATTCATAGATTTCTTGAATTTTGGTTTTGTATTCTAAAGTTTTGGAAGTAGAGATAAAATCTGTATAAAACGTGTCAATGTTTTTAATTCCCAAATTGTCTATTTGATTATATAAATATTCTTGTTTCCAAAAATCATTTGCATCTTGATTTTTAAATGTTGTTTCGATAGTATTCCAATCGGCAGTCAATTGCTGATTATCTAATTTGTCATACTTGCCACTTTTCAATTTTTTATTAGATTCTATTGAAATATAGGATATTATATATTCCTTAAATGCCGCATTAGAAAGCAAATTTATATCATTGAAATTTTTAAGATTTTTGTTCAATCTCGATTGATTTTTTTCTGATAACGTTATTTTTTCTCCTGTAAAGTTTTTGTATTTTTGTGGATATTCAAGGATAAATTTATCAAAGGCATAATTTATTCCCAAAGCTTCATCATTAAATGTATACTTATCAAGTTTTCCTTTATATTCTTTTAGTTGTGTAGTGTAGATGTTTTTTAAGGAATCAATTTTATGAGTAAAATCAGCTTCATTTAACGAATTGAATGTGTAGGGATTTGAGCGTAAATAGTTCCAAATAGGTGTTCCTATTTCTGCCTGCTCTTGTAAAAAAGTACTTTTAGTAGATGCCACATCTATGCTTTTTTGTGATTTACAACTTTGGATTGTCACTAAAAGCAATAGAAGTAAGTGTTTTATTTTCATAGTTGGTTGATTTTTTTCTTTTAAAGACTACTTATGTTTTTATTTGTTACACCGAGATTAAGAGCAAATTGTGTAAATACTTTGCATCTATTTTTAGCACTTAACTGTATGTATTTTTATCTATTTCATATCATAAGGAATATAGCCTTCCCAATACCAAGGCGTGTAGATATCTCCAATGCCTAATTCCAGAACTTCTTTAAAAATACGTTCCGCATTATCACTATTCGACATTAACAGCATCCCAATACGCTTTTCTGGAAATAAGATGGAATAGTGCTGAAAGCCTTCACTATGTCCTTCTTTGAAATATCCTTTTCCGTAAGGCGATTTCAAAATGCCCCAACCCAGACCATAATTCAAACCTATGCTATCATTTGCATTTGTTTTTTCCAATGACTCCGGACCAAATTGTTGCTTTGAATCTATCCGAATATTGGGTGCAAACATCAGTTTGGTAATATCAGAATTATGTGAACTCAATTCAATTATTTTTGTTAGGAATTTTGAGTAATCCACAGGTGTTGTTTCCATAGAGCCAGCAGCTCCTGCTTCATCTTCCATTTCTTTTTCAATTACTTTTTGCTCGATTGTATGCCCAAAACAATAGTTGTTTTCAAATTTTTTTTGCCACACATAGCTTGTCATAGCCATGTTTAAAGGGTCAAAGACCCGTTCCCTTGCCAATTGCTCCAGTCCTTTTCCTGTAATTTTCTCAATTACTTTTTGTAGCAATAGAATTCCTTCTCCTGAATAACTATAGTCGGTTCCTGGATCAAAGTAAAATTGAATTTTACCTTCTTGGTCAAATTGACCTGTTCTGCTAATCCATCTCCAATTTGGAAAGCCCGTCGTGTGCGATAAGCACATTCGTGCTGTTATTTCTTTATACCTAACATCACTAGTTAGATTTTGAAACCCTCTCCATTCTTTTTTAAAATACATTTCGGGAATGGGAACATCTAAATAGTCTTGAATGGGCTTATCAAGGTCAATAATACCTTCGTTTGCAAGTTGTGCCACTATGTAGCCAAAGACAGCTTTACTTAAAGAAGCGCCATAAAACACTTGGTTAATTTTTAAGCTGTCTTTTTGAATAAAGTTTGAATATCCATATGCTTTTTGATAAGCAACAGAATCTTGGTTAAAAATGGTAACTGTAAATCCTGTTACATCCGCTGTATCAACAAGGGTTTGGATGCGGGAATCTAATTCATTTCTTGTTATTGACGAGCCGTCTAAACGGATGATTTTCTGATTAGGCTTATCAGAACAACTCGCAAAACAAATCATTCCTACTAGCACAACAGTCATCATTTTTGTTGACAGATTTCTTTTTTTGTTGCTTATAAATGGGATTGATAAAGGATAATAACACTTGTTTGAGTTAAGTGATTTTATGATGTTAAAAAGCATGACAACTACGCTAAAAGGGATTACAGACATAAAAATTAAAAAGCCCCATTTTTCAATGGTTAATAATGCTACAATTGAAAATACATAGAGGAAAGTCATTGTAATTTGAAAATTAATAATCTTGACTCCGTGATTGTCATAGACTTTATTATCCTCCCTTTTGTGAATCCAAAGAAACAACGGGAAGAGTATATTGGCCAATGGTATTATAAAGCCAAGAAAAGGTGTGCCGTGTAGTAGAATTAACCATTTTTTTAGTAAGGTTTCTTCGTTGGGATTTTCCAACACCAACAAAACTTCAACTTCTATATTTAAGGCAGTAGCCAATAATTTTACAGTTTGAAGATGTGGATTAACATCGCCTTTTTCTATCCGTTGAATGGTCCGAATAGTAACTTGTGTTTTTTCTGATAACTCTTCTTGCGTATATCCTTTTTAACTTTCTTTGATAGATTAGATTTTTTCCGATTGATTGTGTTTCCATAAACTTTATTTGGTACAAATGTATCGCTTTATCCTTGTTTTAATAACGACATATTGGTGTCATCTATCTGTCATTTGCTTATAAATCAGGCATTCTAAGTGTTTTTTAGAATGATTATACAGTTTTTCAAAATTATGATCAATGTAGTTTGATTCAGCTCTAGCCTATCAGCAATCCGAATGCTTAGTTGTTACCTGCTGGCTTTACTTCACGGATTTTAATATATAGTTCGGTATCATTTCGTTTGGTGGTGTACTTTTACCTAACAGTTGATAAGAATTATAGTTTCCGCCTGTAAAAACGGTTATCATATCTAATTCTGGCCAAATATTTATTTTCTGTCCACCGTTACCTGATGCTAAATATGAGTTATATATTTTTCCGTCAACTATAAAATATTTATGTTCCCAAAGATAGCCGTAATCTCCTTTGTCCATATTAAATGTTTTATCAATCCAACTTTTTGATATTATTTGATTGCCATTCCACTTACCATCATCTTTAAATAATTTTACTAATTTAATCAAGTCTCTTGGTGTAAAATACGCTTGACTAAAATTGTCACTACTCGTTTGATTTGATTCAAAAGTCCATTTGTAGTTTGAAATGTTTAAAGGATCAAAAAGATTTTCTTTTGCAAAATCCTCAATTTTCTTGTCTGTAGCTATTTCAACTAAATTGCCTAAAATCAAAGCACAACCTGTACAATAAGATGATGATATAACAGGTTCTCCAACCATTGGTAAATCGAGCGTGTATTTTACCCAATCTTTACTTTGCATCATTTTTGATTCATTTCCTTTACTTTCAGGATTATTGTTTTCACAATCCATTCCGTGTCGATACATTAAGAAATTATCTATTGTAATTTCTTTTTTTCTTTTATCTAAATTGACAATTTCTGAATATATTGAATTAAAATATGGCAATAGTTTATCTTTTTCACTTTTTATAAACCCTTGGTCAACCGCTATTCCAAGAATTCCGCCAATGAAGGGTTTTGTGGCAGACCTTAATTGATGTGGTGTATTATCATTATAATCGTAAAAATATTCCTCAAGTTTTTCTCCATAAGGAACTGCAATAAGATTTGTAATGGCATCTGCAACTTTTTGAGGTCTTTGTTCCGTATTTGCTTCTAATGCCTGTTCAAATCCGTCAAACATTGCTTTTGGTGCTTGCATAAACTCTCCATAAGATTCATTTCTGCTATTGTCGCTTGGTCTTTTTAGGTTTTCCATAAATGTAGTTGGAAAACCACCACGTTCGATAATACTAGATTCAATACCAAAAACGGACAATTCAGTTCTATAGTTTTCTGCAATGGCTTCAAGTGCCCATTTGGAAGCGTTATAAACTCCGTAAAAAGGCAAAGTCATTCTACCCAATAAACTTGATGTATAGATTACCGTTCCTTTTCCTTGTTTTCTAAAATGTGGTAAAGCGGCTCGCATTACACGTTGAACGCCAAAAACGTTGACATCAAAAACGTATTTCATATCCTCTGGTGTAAAATGTTCTTGCATTCCAAATACTCCAACTCCTGCATTGTTAATCAAAACATCCAATCCACTTAATAAATCAATGGCGTTTTTAACACCTTTGTTTACACTTTCTTCGTCAGTAACATCCATTTCTACTAAATGAACACCAATTGATTTTAGCGAATCTGCAACTTTTTCATTTTTACCTTTTGTTGAACGCATTGTTCCAACAACTTTGTGGCCTTTTTCAATGAGGGATTGGCAAGTTAAAAACCCAAATCCACCACTTGATCCTGTTATTAATATTCTTTGTTCCACTGTTCTATGTTTTTAAATTTATAGTGCAAAATTGAGAAATATTGAACTATGTTTTATAACCTCAATTAAACAAGAAATGACCAATTTCACAGATATATGTATTTGAAAACGTATCCTTAGCTTATTGAGCTTCTATTAATGCACCCTTACTTTCTGCCATTTCACGTCCCCATTTTGCAACAGCATTTAAAACAGGAATAAGGGTTTTGCCGAAATCAGTCAAAGAATATTCAACCTTCAGAGGTGGTTTAGTGGTAAAGACTTCTCTCTTGACAATCCCATCATCTTCAAGTTGTTTCAATGTAATGGACAACATTCTGTCGGTTATTTGAGGAATTAATTTATTCAATTCTGCAAATCTTTTTTTATCTTTTCTTAAATACCAAAGAACAACAGTTTTCCACTTTCCACCAATATAACTCAGCGTAATATCCATAGCACAATGAAATTGGTTTCCATCAATTTCAACTAGCATTTCTTTATCATCAATTCTCATTTCTATAACTTTTTTTACCACTATCAAAATTGATAGTTATTGCAAATGTATTTAACTATATTTAAGTTTGCAACTATATTATTTATAGTTTAATTTAAAATATCAAAAAAATGAAAATAGCAGTTTTAGGAACAGGCAATGTTGGACAAACCTTAGCAGAAAAATTAATTTCCATGGGACACGAAGTGAAAATGGGTACAAGGGATGTTTCCACAACAATGGAAAGAAAAAGCACAGACAACTATGGTAGTTTAGCATTTAGAGAATGGTATTCCAAGAATGAAAAAGTACAATTAATAACTTTTAAAGAAGCAGTGATCCAAAGCGAAATGGTTATCAATGCTTTGCAAGGTGCAATCGCTTTATCGGTTATTCAGTCGTGCAATACATCTGATTTCGATAACAAAATAGTTATTGATATTTCAAACCCTTTGGATTTTAGTCAAGGATTTCCACCTTCACTTTTGGAAGGCCTAAATAACACCAATTCGTTAGGGGAAGAAATTCAGAAAGAACTACCAAAAGCAAAAGTTGTTAAGACTTTGAATACGATGTGGTGTGGACTTATGGTAAACCCAACGATGATTAATAATGGCAGCCACCAAAACTATATTTGTGGAAATGACAAAGAAGCAAAAGAAGAGGTTTTAGGCTTATTGTTAAGTTTTGGCTGGTCTAAAGATAATAATATGGATTTGGGCGATATTACAAATGCCAGAGGAACAGAGGCTACACTACTGATATGGACACGTATTTATGCTGCTACGCAAAATGGTGCATTTAATATGAAATTAGTTAAATAATAAAGAATTGTAATAAAAAAAACAGTCAATCTCAATGTGCAAGCGATTGGCTGTTTATAGTTAAGACTTTCGGAACGTATTTGGTGAAAGTTGTGTGTGTTTTTTAAAAAATCGACTAAAATGTGTAGGCTCACTAAATCCTAATCTGTAAGCTATTTCTTTTGAAGTATAGGAAGTGTTTTTTAATAGTGATTTAGCTTCGGAAAGTGTTCGTTTTGAAATCCAATCATTAACAGTTCTGCCTGTTTTACTTTTAATTACCGAATTTAGATAACTTGGATGTAAGTTTAATTCGTTGGCATAATCCTGTACTTGCAATGCCGTTTTTATTCCTGATGCAGTATTTTTTTTAAACTCTTTTTCTAATAATAGTTTGAAAGATTTTACAATTTGCGAATTTCTGCCTCCTTCTTCTATTGGATTATAACTAAGCCAAAATTTTTCTTTTATTTTTAAAAGTAATACAACAAAAAGGTTTCCTAGAATTTTGTTTTTGTATTTCGAACTTTTTTTAAACTCATCGAGTATTTGTTTGTAAAGAATTTCAAAATCTTCAAAATCTATTTCCGACATTACTTTTGGTGGAACAATTTCTGCCAATAAGAACGGAAATTCTTCAAAAATATCCGTGTGTAGATTTTCTCTTAAAAATTTTCTGTAAATGTGATAATGTATGCATCATTTGATGTAATTATTTCATAAGATTTAATATGTCCCGGATTTGTAAAATAAATAGTTTTAGGACTAAAGGGAAACTCGTTTTCATCCAAAGTATAAAAACCCGAACCATCTTTGATAAAAACAAATGAAAAATAACCTGCACGGAATTTAGGCGATTTAAAAGGTAGTTCTTGGTGAATATCTGGTATTGAAAGAACCGTAAAATCTATTTCTTGTTCGATAGGTATATCTAGTGCATTGTACAAATCTAAAGTTTTGATTTGTTGCGTTAAGTTATTGAATTCTGGATGAGTATTTTTAATTATTGCCAACGTGTTAAATAGCATTTAAAAATAATACTTTCCTAATTTATTTATTAGAGATAACACAATATTCTTTCTTTTTATTGAAATGTATAGCGGACTTAATCCACAATTTTAACTTAAGGAATGCCTATGGCGATAATTGCTAAAGTAAGGTTTTCTTCCCAGAGCAGCGGGAAGGGTTAGCGGAATGGAAAGCAAAAATTGGGGATTGTGTCCAAGATTTTTTGTATGGAAATGTATTGAAATACTCTATTAATTACAATACCAATTTGAGGTTTAACACTCTATTTGTAGTTACTAAACAAGCTTACGACTATAAATATAGTTTTACGACTATATTTATAGTCGTAATTAAAATATAATTATATATTTGCCAAAAGATTAACTTAACAAATGAAGCGGAACAAGTGCTGTAATGTGTGTACAAACCCGAAAAAAACAGCATATATTACAATATCGACATTGTTACAATTACATGAATAAATCGTCGATATGTAATCAATCAAATGCTAATCAAAACAATTAAGATTATGAAAACAGTAAAAACTTTCAATTTCACACTAGTCCTTTTAATTTTATTTTCAAACACGCTGTTCTCACAGGAAGCAGATAATCCAAAAACTGAAAAAGCGTTACAGTATGAAATTCTAAAAATGGACAGCCTCTTTTTTAATGTTGCATTCAACAAATGCGATTTAGAGCTCTATAAAAAAATAATGTCCCCTAATATAGAATTTTACGATGACCGTTCTGGCTTAAACACCTCTTTTGATGTTGAAATAGCCTCTTTTAAGGACAGATGCTCCAGACCTTTTGCTGTGACCCGACAATTAGTTAGTGCTACAGTACATGTTTTAGGCGATTATGGTGCCGTAGAAATCGGTGTCCACGAATTTTATGAGGATGGAAAGAAAGTACAAAGAGGAAAATTTATTATCATCTGGGAAAGAAAAGAGGGTTCTTGGATTATAAAACGCACAGTGAGCTACGACCATGAGCCTGTTTAAAACTAAATCATTCTACGGATATTGTCTGTTCTTTATATTGCTTATTGGGTGTTCCAATGAGCAAAAATCAAACAGCAAAACAACCATCTTTAAACCTAATTATAAAGAAACATTAGATAGCATTGTCCCAAAACTTATGGCTGAATACTATGCTCCAGCTGTCGGCGTTGGGATTATAGAAGATGGTAAAATTGAAGTGGTAAAAGTGTATGGCGAAAATCAAAAAGGCTCTAAAGCCCCACAAAACACTATTTTTAATATTGCAAGTATTACCAAACCTGTTGTAACGGCAGCCATTTTAAAACTGGTAGCTCATGGCGATTGGGATTTAGACGAACCCTTGTATCATTATTGGACAGATCCAGATGTAGCTAATGATGCCTACGCAAAATTAATCACAACAAGAAATTGTCTTTCACATACTACAGGTTTTAAAAATTGGCGTTGGGATGAAGAAGACGGAAAACTAAAATTCAATTTTAAACCAGGAACCGAATTTCAGTACTCTGGTGAAGGCATGGAATATTTGAGGCACGCTGTTGAAAACAAATTTAAAATAGGGCTGGAAAAGATTGTGGACTCTCTGGTCTTTAAACCTTTAAAAATGAAAGATGCCAAAATGGGTTGGTTAGCAGATAAAGATACTGCCCGATTCGCCAAGTGGTACGATACAAGGGGAAATCTACATTCCTTAAACTACAAAATAACAAAAATCAACGCAGCAGATGATATGCTGCTAACCGTAAATGACTTATTGCTTTTTGGGAATGCCATTATGCATAAAAAAGTAGTTGATAGTGTTCTATACGATGAGATGATAAAACCTCAATCGGCCATAAATGATAAATTGAACCAAGGCTTGGGTTGGGTAGTGTATGATAAATTGAGCAATGGGGAATATATTATTAACCACGATGGTGGCGACCCTGGTGTGGTCACGACATTGATACTATTCCCAAAAAGCAAAAATGGCATCGTTATTTTTGTTAACAGTGATAATGGTGCCAGTATTACCAACAATATCAATAAGGCAATCATAACCAACGGCATAGAAGTGATAGAAGGCTTGCATTGGGAAACTAAAATTCCGCATGCTATTAAAATAAGTGACAGCATTCTTAAAAAGTACGTGGGGACTTATAAAACAAACCGTGATTTTTCAATACGGTTTCATATAGAAAATCATTCTCTATACACGGACAGCGATGTTTTTCCTAAAGTGAAATTATATCCGATGGCTAAAGATGAGTTCTACCCACTGCCTTTTGAACTGTACTTTAAATTTGTTGAAGAAAACAATAAAATGAAATTGCAATTTCTTTCAAGCAATAAAACAGTCCAATTAGAAGGTGAAAAACAATAAGGCAATAGAAGTTTTACAACAAAGTACGTAGTTCGTTTGAGGGGTTCCATAGCCGATTTATACAGAGCTTTGCTATATTAAAAATCGTCTTAACCCTTCAATTCAACATCTCAAAAATAACATAAATTTTATTTTATGACTATAAATATAGTAATATAACTATATTTATAGTCATACTTTGAAAATAATTTATATATTTGCCCTATGAATGAACTAACAAAAGCCGAAGAGCAAGTGATGCAATATGTATGGAAGCTTGAAAAAGCATTTCTTAAGGATATTGTAGAACAGTTTCCAGAACCTAAACCTGCATATACCACTATATCAACTGTGGTAAGGGTTTTAGTAAAAAAAGAGTTTCTAAAATTTAAAACTTATGGTAAGATTCGAGAATATTATCCATCGGTTTCAAAAGACACTTATTTCAAAAGACATATGAAGGAAGTGATAGGCAACTTCTTTAGTGGCTCACCAAGTAAGTTCGCCTTATTTTTCGCCAATAATGAAGATTTAAATCTTACAGAAATGGAAAAAATGAAACAAATGCTTGAAGATAAAATTGAAAAATTAAAGGCAAAAAATGAATAACATGATTTTATATCTCATACAAGTAGCCACGGTTTTTTCGGTGCTTTATCTTCTTTATATCATTTTTTTAGATAAACTGACCTTTCATAATGTAAACAGACTTGTTTTACTATTGTTACTTCCAGTTTCAGTTATTATTCCATTTTCAAATAATCTATTTCCTTCCATAGCATCAAAAATCATAGAAGTTCCTTTATTTGAACAGGTTAATTTAGACACATTTAACAAGCAATTGCAAGTCATTGAGCAACCTTTGATTGACTCTTCTTTTAATTATTCTTCACTATTAATTACGATATATTGGTTAGTGTTTTCTGTATTCTTTATCAGGTTTTTAGTCACAGTAAGGCATTTATTTGTATTGAGAAGTCATTCTAAAGTTCAACAAAAAAAGGGATACCAATTAGTTATTTCAAAGGTTCCTGAAATATTCTCATACTTCAATTGGGTTTTTATTCCTGAAGATAAAATTGAAAACTACGACAAACAAATCATTGAACACGAAAAGGCACATATTCAATTAAAACATTCGTGGGACGTGGTTCTAATCGAAGTATATATGGTATTCTTCTGGTTTAATCCGCTACTCTATTTTTATAGAAAGTCATTAAAAGCCGTGCACGAATTTCAAGCAGATAAAGGCGTGCTTCAAAAAGGTATTAAAACCTCTCAATATCTGCAATTATTAATGCAGAGCCTTGAAGTCCAAAAACCCAACAACTTATACAATTACTTCAATCAACCCATACTAAAAAAACGAGTAACTATGCTGACAAAACCTAAATCTAAACGTATGTCAAAACTATTGTATTTCTCACTTATACCAGTTTGTGCACTACTAATTTCGGCATTTACCAAACCAATAATAGAAGAAAATTCGTTTATAAATACTTTTGATATTTATGAATTTTCAACAAATCCCCCTTCGTTATTTCCTTTGCAAAATGCCACAAAAGATGACATTACTGCACATTTTGGGGATAAAGGAAAAAATCCTAAAATAAATAAAGGAATTGTTCATACAGGAATAGATATAAGAGCAAAACAAGGAACACCAATTATTGCTACTGCTGATGGTTTTATTGCTAAAGCATCAATGGAAGGTGATTGGGGAAATTTAATAGTCATTACACATGCTGACGGTTATGAAACTTGGTATGCACATTTAAAAGGGTTCAATGTAAGTGAAAAACAAAAAGTGAAAAAAGGCGATATTATTGGTTATGTTGGTAATACAGGTAAATCTTCTGGACCGCATTTACACTACGAAGTAAAGCATAATGGAAAGCACCTAAATCCACTGGATTTTATAGAATAATAGTCTCCCTCACTATACATATCATCTAAATTTTAATATGGTCTTTTGACCAAAATGAAGTTCTCTTTTTTAAGCAGAACGGGATAATTACATCCAAATTTTCACAAAATTATTTATGAAATCAACAATTCAATTATTGTTTATCATCTGTATTTCACATAGCATTCTCGCCCAAAACACGACTGTTACAGGTACAATTAAAGATAAAGCCAGTATTCCAGTAGCTTATGCAAATGTTATATTTAAAGTTAAAGATAATCCCGAAACCATCTTCGGAACTTTAACAGAAGAAAATGGTAATTTCTCAATAGAAGTGCCAAAGCAAGTCTATAATTTTGAAATCTCTGTAATTGGTTTACCGTCTACTGTTTCATTACTTGATCTAACAAACTCAAAAAGCAAAAGGAATCTTGGCGATATTATCATTAATACAGATGTTGCATTAGATGAAGTTGTCTTGACTGCTGATACACCCAATTATAAAATCGAATTGGACAAAAAGGTCTATAACGTGTCCAATGACTTGTCCGTAAGTGGTGGAAGTTTAATCGATGTGATGCAGAACGTCCCTTCTGTTCAAGTAGAAGTGGATGGCAAAATGAGTATTAGAGGCAATGGTAGTGTACGTATCTTAATCGATGGTCGAATTAGTGGTTTAACCGATACAGCGTCATTATTGAGAACGATTCCAGCAGCTTCTATAGATAAGGTGGAAGTGATTACGAATCCATCCTCAAAATATAGTGCCGAAGGTTCTGGTGGTATCATAAATATTGTTTTAAAAAAAGGGAAGAAAAAACGTTTGAGCACCAGTTTTGAGGTGTTTGCCGGTGTGCGTCTAAACTCTGGAACCAACATAAATATTAATAAGGCAAATGAAAACTACTCTTGGTATATTAATACTGGTTTGGGATATTCTGAACCAAAAGCTACAGGTTCAATTGCATTAACTAATTTTGAAACTTCCCCTTCAGAAAGTTTTAGGACTTCAGAACAAATACTCAAGCAATTTTACACTTTGAATAATCTTGGTGGCGACTATAAATTCAATTCGAAACATTCCGTTTCAGCAGACTTTACCTATCGACTGGCAAACTTAAATACCATTACTTCTATTGAGTATGAAGATTATGACGATAACACTTTGTTTGCTTCTTCAGAGCGTTTTGATTCCGAAAAATTTAATAACAACTTCTTTCAGGTTACCAGTGAATATAAAATAAAGCTAAATGATAGTGGTTCAGAACTAAAGTTAAGTGCACTAACGCAATCATCTACTGAAAATGGAAACTCAACTATTTTAGAAAAAACCATATTTCCACAATCAGGAATTGATGCTAACGATCTTATAAATAACGATATTGATGACAAACGATTTACGGTGGCTTTGGATTATGTGCATATTCTAAAAAATAAATCACAATTAGAGTTTGGTGCAAGAAGTAGGTTTACCAACATAGAGAATGACTATGCTGTTGAACGCATAGAAAACGATACACCGACCACGATTCCTGAATTTACAGATAAAACCAACTATGAAGAAAATGTGACCGCATTTTATGGGCAGTATGCCAAAATCTATAAAAAATTCAAATTTCAAATAGGTGTAAGAACTGAAACCACTAACATTGACATTACATCAAACTATAATACCGAAAAAGTAACAAGAAACTATACAGATGTATTTCCTTCTAGTTTCCTGAATTATCAGTTTAATGATGATAATAGTCTTCGGTTATCCATATCGCGAAGAATACAAAGACCTAGGCGAGATGCCATTGTTCCGTTTTCTTCTTTTAGCGATGCCAGAAATATTTCTGTAGGGAATCCTGAATTAAATCCATCCTACGTAGTGCTAACAGAATTAGCGTTTGAGTCAAAAGTCAGCAATGCGTTTTCAATAGTCCCAACGCTATTTTTTAGAAAAACAAATCAAGTGATGGATTACTTTATTCAGAAAGAAAACATCACTATCAATGGAAGTATTGAAGAAGTTTTTGTTAGAAGAATTGTCAATATCGGCGATGATAGAACTTACGGACTTGAACTGGGTTTTAGCTATAAACCTTTAAACTGGTTTAGCGTTTACAATGAAATTACGCTCAATGGTTACAGCCAAAACGGAAGCTACGAGACTACCAATTTTGATGTTAATGGTTTGGCTTTTGGTGGCAGACTGCATCTTGATTTTAAGCTGTCCGATTCTTTTCAATTTCAATTTCAAAATCGGTTTAGAGGCGCCGACAACAGAGGTCAATTTTCCCGAAGAGCTTTGTACAGATTAGATTTTGGTATGAGCAAAAGCCTATTTAACAATAATGCCTCATTGAGCATTAACTTTAAAGACATTTTTGATAGTTGGGAATGGAATATTAAAACCAGAGGCGAAAACTTCAAGCAGGACATAAGATCACAAGTTCGTGTGCCACAATTAAATGTGTCTTTTATTTACAGATGGAATCAAAAGCGATACCAAGGCAAAAAAGGACAACAATACGATAGATTATAACACTAAAAACATAAAAAAATGAAACAGCCTATTACAACACTAATTTTATTAATTACCGTACAAATTTTTAGCCAGTCTAAAGTAAGTTTCACATTTGATGATGGTGCATTGGGTAATAGACCAAATCACACATTTGACGAATGGAACGGAATGCTTTTAGGGAAACTTAACGATGCCAATATAGAAGCAATGTTCTTTATAACAGGACATGATAAAACTGGCGCAAAAGGGGAACAGTTATTAAAAAGCTGGAATGACAATGGTCATAAAATTGCGAATCATACGTTTACGCATCCAAATTATAATGCTAAAACAACTACGATTGCTGACTTTAAAAGCGATTTTCTTAAAAATGATAAATTGATAAGTAAGTACTCAAATTACGTCAAGTTTTTTAGGTTTACGTATTTAAAAGAAGGTAATACCAAAGAAAAAGTTGATGCTTTTCGTAGTTTCCTGAAAAGTCAGAATTATAGAAATGGTTATGTTACTATTGATGCATCAGATTGGTATATTGATAGTCGATTAGTAAAGCGATTAAAGGAAGACCCACTTGCAGATATTAGCGATTTTAGAGAGTTCTATTTAAATCATATGTGGGAACGAGCGCAATTTTATGAAAAGTTATCCTTTGAAATTAATGGCAGACACATAAGTCATACACTCTTATTACACCATAATTTGGCTGCTGCACTATTTATAGACGACTTGATTAAAATGTTTAAAGACAAAGGTTGGGAAATTGTTTCATCTACAGAAGCTTATAAAGACCCTGTTTATAAAACTGAAACAAATTTCGCAGGTGAAAGTCTTATTTATGCACAAGCAAAAGACTCTGGCAAATACGAAGGTATTTTACGCTACCCGGCTGAAGATAGTAGGTATGAAAAAGACAAAATGGATGAATTAGGTTTATGATTTGAATTACTTTTTTACACAAAAGAATCGTACTGATTCCTAATTGTGTGTTTTGATGAAGCGGACTTGATTCACGGTTTTGGCTTGGGAATGTAGCGTTCCTTCCCAGCGCAGCGCGAAGGGTTAGCGGAATGGAAAGCTGAAATTGGGGATTGTGTCCAAGATATTAGTAGTGAAGCTCTTTTCCCAGAATATTGCTTTTCGCAGAATGCAGGGGAATGGGCTGAGTGGGTTAGAAGTAACGGTTTGTTATATATTTAGTCATCCAGTTTGAGGTACTGGACAAACCTATATTAACTTTATGCCATAGCATAGACTTCATCGAACAGTTTTTTATCCAACCGTTCTTGTTGGCCAAAGCTTTTC
>TARA_R110002033_G_scaffold5978_9_pt1 | contig 17880 bp, 13 predicted proteins | sample TARA_R110002033 | Tara Oceans TARA_R110002033 (sample SAMEA4397051) | marine metagenome | biome: Polar Biome; feature: [SRF] surface water layer (ENVO:00010504); material: water (ENVO:00002006), including particulate matter (ENVO:01000060) such as... | depth 5 m
GTTATAATCTAAACCATTTCTTAATCCAAAATTTTGTGTTTGCTCTTCAAACTCAGTTCCAATAGTTACTGTTGTTTTTTCATTATTATACCTGTAATCTACATTACCATAAGTGGTTCTTTTTTCTTCAAATAAATCAGCTATAAAAGTAGATTCAGTATTTGTAGAGCCATTTAATGATTGTGATTGATCTGTATATTCATCATTATTTATTGTGTTTAATCCAGCTCCAATTTCAATAAAATGTTTATCGTTTAATGGTTCTGTATATTGTAACTCAACATTAATATCTCTTCCTTTATTATTGCTTTTTTGTGTACTTGTTGTAATTTCATCAATTTTTAAAGGATCCTCATATATCTTGGTATTCGTATTTCCGCTATTATTATCACTTCTAGTAGAAGAAAAATCGAATTCAAATTCTATATTACGTTTGCTTGTTTTGTTAAATCTTTTAATATAATCTAGATTAACAGTTGCGCTGTTACTTTTATTATCACTATTAGATATTTCGCCATTTTGTAATTCTTTAACACTTGGGTCATTCGCTTTAAAAGCATCAAAAGTACTTAAGCTATTCCCACTTGTATTACTAGAATTTAATCTTCCTCTAAGCGTAACCGTTTTTAAATCACTAGATCTATCTATATAACTAAAGTTTGCTTTGTTAGATTTTGTTTCACTTTCACTAGTAGATTTACTTTCCGAATATAATTTATCTGTTCCAACAAATTCTGTTCTTTTAGAAATCACATTTCCAGATTCTGAATTTGTGTAATTATAAAAATAATCTGCATTTAAATTTTGTTTCTTTTTTAGCTCATATCCTAAGTTAAAGCCTGCAATACCAGTAGTAATAAACCCAGAAGTAGTTCCTCCACTTCCACCTCTACTAACTCTAAAACCTCCTCGGCCTCCTCCACCACCAAAAGACATAATTTCAGATATATCAGAACCAGAACTATTTACATTGTTTGCTCTACCAATAATAGAAATCTGCATTTTTGGAGTAAAACGATTGAAGTTTAAACTGGTTAAATAACGAGAATCAGAACCATAACCACCTTGAAACTTACCAAAATCATTTACTTTTCGATCGTCTTTTAATGTTAAATTAATTACTTTAGTTCTATCAGAATCATTTACTCCAGTAACTCTTGCTTTATCACTTTTCTCATCAATTAATTCAATTTTCTTGATTGCATCTGCAGATAAGTTTTTTAATGCAACTGAAGGATCTCCGCTAAAAAACTCTTTTCCATCTACATATACTTTAGAAACATCTTCACCTTGTGCTTTTACTTTTCCGTCTGCATCAACTTCTACACCTGGTAATTTTTTTAATAAATCTTCAACCGTGTCATCAACTCTTACTTTAAATGCTTTTGCATTAAATGCCATTGTATCTTTCTTAATAGTAATTGGAATTACAGCTGTAACAACAACTTCATCTAGAGTGTTGTCTAGCTCTTTTAATGTAATTGTTCCTAAATTCAAAGACTTCCCTACAAAGTCAATAGTTTTTTGATAAACTCCATAGCCTAGTAAATTAACTTGAAAAATTCTTTTTCCGTTAGAAATTTCTACAACTTTAAAATTTCCTTTAATGTCTGTACTAGCATAACTAACTAAAGTAGAATCTGCAGCATTAAGTATTGCTACAGAAGCAAATTCTAAAGGATTTTTTTCTTCATCAACTATTTTTCCAGAAATACTTTGTGCAATTGTACTTGTTGAAACTAACATTAAAGCGAATAATACTAGTTTGGTTGTGATTGATTTAATCATTATTTTTAATTGGTTTGTTTGATTTTTATTACAGGCTATTGTCGATAGCTCCTGCTAGGACTTTGAAAACTTATAAAGGTTTAACTACAATTTTTATTTTAATATTTCTTTAACATTTACCTATGCAACTGTTTATAAAAATTTAAGCGGTAAATGTATGGAGCTTAAATATATATCAACTTCTTTTTAACATTATTTAACAAGACTTTAATGTTCAAGATATTTCTTACATTTAAGGAAAAGAAAAAAATAATAGTGCCAACTTCGGCATTGAAGCTGGCACCATATATCAAGTGATAATTTATTTTGAATTTATACTTGAGGCTTTTATCAGGTTATATCTCCAACATAAAAAAGTAGTACCACTAAATTACACATCGCTACCTTCTATATCTTATTTTTTTCATAATTCTATTTGTTAGCCACTTAATATCTAGCTTAGACAAATAAAGTTCACTTACAAAGTCTTCTTTTTTTTCGGAAAGAAGATACTCAAGAATTTCACTTGCAGGGACAAACCATCCATTTTGCTCAGATAGGTAATCAATATTCTCTTTAAACTGTTCATTTAAGTTATTATCATCGTCTACAAAACCAGATGCAAAGTGTGTATAAACCAAACATAGTCCATTTTCTCGTTTTAGTTTATTAATATTAGATTTTGAGATTAAATTATTAAATTCTTCAATAGTATGTCCATCAGATGAACTAAACCAATAGTTACTGAACTTTTTGTATTTTTCTTTAAATGGCATCTGAGGGTCATATTTTAATGTATCAACACCATTAAAAACCCTATTACGAATGAATTTTATTTTATTTTTAGCTAAATCACCCCAAAAATATTCGCTTCCTACTTCATCACCATAGAATCGCTTTTTTTTACCCTTTAGTAATTGTATAATTTTCCTGAAGATAATGCCATACCTCTTGTAGCCCCAATATAGATTATCAGGATTAGATGCGTGATTTATATGTAATTTGGGATATCGACCAAATTTATGTTTAAATATATCTAATCCTTCAATTATCTCATTACGATTAAATTTACCACTACCTACATTATGTAGTTGTATGTCAAAACCCTGTTTTTCAAGCTCTTTAAGGAATTTAAAGTAACTATTATCTTGTATTGTTTGTCCTGTGAAGTTATCTTTTGGAGGATATACCCATTGGGGTTCGTCTCTCAATTTACCACTAACTATAAAATCGACAAAACCCCAATATATAAAAGGTTCTAAGGGTGTTTTAGATAAAACTAATTTAAGGTTAAAAAATAAAAACACAATGCAAACAAACGATAAAATATGTACCCCTTTGCCTCCCATTTTACCGTTACAATTATCTGTAAAAAAGCCTAAAGACAGTAAAAAGTATCCTAACGAAATTCTAACTGTTGGCGATGAGTTTAAAGAAGCTAGATTAAATAAAAATTTAACTCAATTACAAGTTGCAAAGCAACTACAAGTAAACAAAAATTTTGTGTACGAAGTAGAAAACAACAAAAGAAAAATAACCATTTATGCTTTGTATAAAACTTATTTGTTTTTAGGTTATATTCCTAAGGTTTTAGAAATTGACGAAACTACTTTACAAGGGAAGTTATTTATCTACAGAATTAAAAATAACCTCACCTACTCGAAACTTGGTGAATTAATTAAATTGGATAAAAGCACCTTATCTAATTTTGAAAAAAGAAAAAATTGTAAGACTGAAACTTTAGAAATAATTAAAACTTATCTCTTAAAATAAAACTTTAAAATTTTAGTTTTAAAATAAATATCATATTTTGCCTTAATGTATTCCGAAGTATTCCTAAAAAGTTTTGACTTACTTTCTAAAAATTCATAATTACCTATGTTTCCTTTTGAATATTGGTTTTGAATTATTTCAAAGGCTTGTTTTTGAGTTTTAAAAGCTATTTTAGAAGCATCTAAAGACACTTTGGAAGCTATAACATCATTTGTTGCTATAGTAATTTTATTTCTTAACTTTTGCTTATTATCTGATAATTCAGCTTCATAGATTTTTAATTCTTCTTTTGACTTTTTGTAATTCTCTTTTGTTAAAAAACGATTGAAAATTGGAATTGTAGCAGAAATCCCAATGTAATGAGTCCTATTATTATCTAATTGTGTAAAAAATCCATTTGGTACATTTTGATTGGTTTGCTGATTAAAAACAACATCGTCTTGTCCTATGATATGGAAGTAATTACTACTATAAGAATAGTTTAAATTGACTCTTGGATAAAAATTAACTTTTGATAATTGAATATCTTTATTTTTAAGTTCTAAATCAATTTTAGAAGCAATTATTTGAGGATTATTCTCAATAATACTTTCTGAAATTTGATTTGGTGTTAAGTTTAAATTTTCAATAGAAATTTCTTCTATATCAAAATTCTTTATCTGTTTAATATCTAATAATTCTTGTAAGGTTATTAAACTATTCGCTAAATTATTTTCTGCAACTGCTTTCTCTTTTTTGTCAGTTGCCATAGTAGATTCAATCTCTAATAATTCTCTCTTTCCTATTAAAGCATTTTTATACAGTCTTTCTAAACGATTGAAATTTTCCTGAGAAATAGTAACTTGCTCTTTAGCTATTTTCAAAATTTCTTTGTTAAAGAGAACTTGTAAGTATTTATTAGTAATATTTAAAGCTAAATCAAGTTGTATTCTATCAATATCTGCTTCAGATTTTTCTTTTGATAGTTTTGATTTCTGCAATTTATATCGGTTTGAAAAACCATTAAAAACATTTATCGAAGACGATAAGCTAAAACTATTTGAGCTACTTTCTCGTTGACCAACTCCTGTTGAAACATTAAATGAATTTCCTAATGAAAAATTTTGTGAAGCGTTAAAATTTGCGTCAGGTAAATAATTTCCTTTTGCAATTTGGATATCACTATTTACTATTTTTGTTCTAATTTTTTGTTTTATAACATCAATGTTATGCTCTTTTGCATATTGAATACAATCCTCTAAAGACCATTTCTTTTGAGAATAGCTATTTGTTACCAACAAACAACAGAATATTAAAACGCTACTATATTTAAATGTATTTTTCATTTTCTTCTTTTTTACTTAACAAAGCGTACATTAAGGGTATAAAATACAAACTTATAAAAGTTCCTATCAACATTCCGCCGATTACGGTTAAAGCTAAAGGTTTTTGTAATTTAGCTCCTAAGCCATCAATAAATAAGAATGGAAGCAATGCTAAGATTGTTGTTAATGACGTCATTAAAATAGGTTTTAGGCGTAATTTACCGCCTAATTTAATCGCATCTTGAATCGTTTTACCTTCTTTTCTTAACATGTTAATAGTATGCAATTTTAAAATACTGTCGTTAATAATAACTCCACTCATTACTACTATTCCAATTGCCGCCATTACGTTTATAGTCCCTCCAAATAACCACAATAGTAATAATGCCCCTCCAATATCAATAGGGATTTCCAATAAAATGATTAAAGGTTGCCATAACGACTCAAATTGCGCCGCCATAATAAAATACAATAAAAATATCGCTACTATAATTACCACAATTAATTCATTTCCTAATGCTTTAATATCAAAATGACCACCATCAAAACGCACATTGTAATCTTGTTGATTTTGAAAAATGTTTTGAATTGAATTTATTTCATTTTCAACAGCATTATTTGATGTGATATCAAACGCTAAATATTCCCCGCTTCTGTTGGCTGTAATTGTTTTGTATTGTTCCGCAGGATAGGTTTTTATCAAATTTCTGACTGCAATTAATTCCTTGTTTTTATTTTTTACAAACAATTCAGAAATCATTGTCTCAAAAGTCTCTGTTTGATAATTCAATTTTATAGGAATAAACTTTTGAGCGGTTTTAAGATTATCAATAAAATTTTGGTTAAGTGTAGATTTAAGTTCATTTAACAAATCATTATAAGAAATATCATACAACATTACTTTTTCGTGTAATACCTCTATAAAAGCTGTTTGTTTTAAAGGTATTTCTGTTGATGTTTTTTCTTGTAATAAGTTCTGAATTTTTAATAGTTTTTCTTCCGTTGGTACTTCTAAGGATCTTCTTGAAAAAACTTGAGCCGTCAATTCACTTTTTTTACTTCCAAACAAATACTGAAAAATATTTTTTGGTTCTTCTAGAGAAAAGGTTGCGTTTGGATAAACTTCTTTTAGTTGTTTTTGAATCTTATCTTTTACATTTTCAATTTCGGTTATCGTGTTTGTTGCAAGATACACTAATGCTTCAGAAAAACTTTTGCTATTTTCTTGTTGTAATAGAAATTGTTGTTCTCCAATTTGAGAAAAAACAGTTTTTGTCAACTCATCATTTTCAAATAAAGAGTGAATCCTTTTTTGATTTTCTGTTACATTAATATTTTCATTCCAATCAATCGTTAAAATGGCTTCGTTTTGATTAATCTTTGGCAATTGAGAATATGGCATCATCATAAATAATACAATTGCCAATAGTGTAAAAAGAATGGAAATACCAAATACAATTCCTTTTCTTTTAAAAAAGAAGTTATAACCTTTTTCATACCAATTCTCAATACGCTGTGTTTTTACATCAAATTTCAACCATTTTTCAATCTTAAAATTCTTGCTTTTTAATTGTTTGTAAATAACAGGGATTAGTAAAATTGATACCAGCAAAGAAGAGAATAATCCAATGGCAACAGCTAAAGCTTGGTCATAAAACAATGCACCTGTAATTCCGCTTAAAAAAAGTAATGGTAAAAATACTGAACACGTAGTTAAAACAGAACTTATTAAAGGTGTAATAATTTCATTTGTTCCTTTTATACAAGCGTTTATCAAATTATTTCCTGCCTCTAATTTTTGAGTGATATTATCAATAACAATAATGGCATTGTCTATCATCATTCCGACTCCTAAAATAAGTCCAGAAAGTGAAATTATGTTAATAGACAATCCAAACAAGTACATAAACAGAACACTAATAATTAATGACAGAGGAATACTTATCGCAATAATTAATGGAGATTTTATGTCTTGTAAAAAGAAGAACATAATTAGAATTGCTAAAAAACTACCAATCCATAAACTGGATTTTAAATTATCAATAGATAGCTTTAATAACTTAGTTTGATCTTGGTTGGTAGAAAATTCTAAATTCGGATAATCTTCTACAAAAGAAGCTGTAACTTTTTCTAAAGACTCTTTTAGTTCATAAACTCTTGCATCCGCTTGTTTAATAATTGCCATTGCAATGGCTCTTTTACCATTAACATACACCAAACCTCTATCTTGTTCTGGTTGCAGTTGCACTTCTGCTAAATCTTGTAATTGAAATAATTTATCGTGAATATTCAAATAAATAGCTTCAATGTCTTTTTTACTTTTTAAAGGGTTTGCAAACTTAAAGTTGTATTGGTAAATTCCGTTTTGAACTAATAAATTACCTAACTCAAAATTATTTTGTTTAATCGCATTGATTAACTCGTTACTATTTACCCCTAAACTTTGTAGTTTTTGAATATTAGGCGTTACTAAAACCTCTGGTTTTGTAAGTCCACTAACATCTGCTAGTGCAATATCTGGAAGTTGCTCTATACGTTTTTTTAAAACAGTCTCTGTAAAATCACTTAATTCTAAAAACTTTTCTGAGGAGAAATCTTCTTTTAATGAAACGGTAAGATTTACAATAGGTATATCTGTCGCAGACGCTTTTATAACTTTTGGTCGGTCTAAATCTCTTGGTAAATAATTTAACGTAGCATCTAATTTTTCATTTGCTTCAACAAAAGCTAAATTGGTATTGGTACCATATTCAAAGGATAGCTTTAAGGTTGCAAAACCGTCTCTTGTTTCAGAAGATATATCTTTTAAATTACCAACTTGTAATAATTGATTTCGTACAACACGAACTACGTTAGTTTCTAGTTCTCTCGCAGTATTGTTTGGATAACTAATTTGTACCGTAATTTCTGGTATTGAAATATTAGGCATTAAAGAAGTTGGAATACGAGTAGAAGCAACAACGCCTAACAACATAAAAGCTAAGGTTGTCATAAAAACAGCTATGGGACGTTTTATTAAAAACTTAACCATAGAAAGAAATTATTTTTTTGCAGTATCATCTCCTACAAAGATAGCATTTACTTTTGCATCATGTGCTAAGTTTAAATTACCTGAAACAATAATGGTGTCAGTAGCTTTTAAGCCTTTTTTAATGGCGTAACTATCGTTATTTTCCCCAGCAACTTCTACATAATTCCACTTAGCTATACCACTTTCTATAGTAAATACTACTTCTCTATTAGAGCGTAATACCAAAGCTTCTTTTGGAATTACTAAAACATCTTTTAGTAGTTTATTAATAAATACTTTTACATTCATACCATCTAATAATCCCGTATTCTCAGAAGTTACTTTGGCTTTAATTTTTATTAAGCCATTTTTATCTACAATAGGGTTTATTTCAGAAATTACACCTATAAAATTTCTGTCTTTATTTGTAAAAGACTGTATTTCTACTAGCTGTCCTTTACTTACAAAACCAAATTCATTTTCTAAAATTGAAAATGAAGCCTCTAAAGTGTTTGGGTTTATAATAGTACAAAATACTTCTGAAGAAGTAATAAAATCTCCTTGTTTCTTTTCTAAATTAGCAATAACACCAGAAAAAGGTGCTTTTAATAAGGTTTGCTCATATTCTATTTTGGCTCTCTCTAAATTATTTTTAGCCTCTAAAACACCACTTTTTATTTCTAATTTTTTAAGAATACTTGGTGTAATATTTTCTTGAGCGTAATTTATCTTTTCTTCTGCTAATTTGTTTTTGGCTTTTTGTAGTTCTATATTAGCTTTGGCTACATTATTTTTTAATAAATTATTTTCTAAAGAGGCTATTGATTGATCTTTATTTACTTTTTGATTGTTTTTAACATTAATTAAAGTCAATTTATCATTCATATTAAATTTCAAATCTAATTTTTCAATTGAAATTATTTTACCATTTGCTATTAATTGGGTCTTGAATTTTTTCGTAGAAAAAACCGTTGCTCTAACACTTGTTTCTTTATGAGATAGTTTTTTTTGAGATTTAGTATTATAACTTTTTTCATCACTACAAGATGATAATAAAATTAAGATAAAAACATAATAATATTTCATAGTTATTTATAATTACTTATATATGCTTCAGCTAAATTTATTTTATCATCTGTTATCTCTCTAAAAAAAAGTACCTTTTTTTTATTTTTTAAATGAATTAATAAAGGTTTGCTAAAACCAGTCTCAAAACTAAAAATTTTTGAGCTCTTATCCTCAAAGACTTTGTTTTTATTTGCTATTGTTTTAATTAATTTTTTGTAAATATCTCTAGTAGTATTTCCAACTGTAATTATTTTGAGGTTTTTGATCGTGTCTAATTTAGATAACATATTTAGATTTGTTTCAGTTGTAGAACATGTAAAACAATCTTCAATTCTAACGATATAAAATATTTGATTATCAACTTTAGACTCTATATGGATTTCTTTAAGGTATTCCTTAAAACCTTTGAAGTTTTTATATTTTATACTATCGGAGCAAGATAAAAGTATGCTACTTGTTATAAACAATAAAAGTACCTTCTTTAATATTGTTTTTTTCATTTTCTTCATTTACCAAATTTTTAGAATCTATAATAACTTTGTACTTATATTTCCCCTCTTTTTTAGGAATAAAATGATAAAAACCCTTTTCTAATCTTTTACCATATGTAATTCCTTGCTTAGGATTTAATCCCCACCCCTCTGTGTCAAGTGAAACCAAAGAGTCATTAATGTACAAAGAAACATCATATTTGTTTTTTATTTTTTTTTCTCCAATATTATATATAGAGTAACTCAAACTGACTTTATCATTTACTTTTGGGTGTTTGTTTATTAAAAACACTTTTTTACAAACCAAATCAGGTTTTGCCTTAACAAAAAGTAATAATATAAATATTGAAATAATTTTAATTTTCATTTGATTTAATTTTATAAATATATTTATGAATGAATTGATTTTCGTTTGTCCAATGATTTTGCTGCCTACCAATAATAATTCCATTTCTTAATGGGTAGTTTTTACCAACACCTAAAGTAGCATTTCTAAAAATAAACTCTTTTTTATGAGTAAAATTTTTATCGAATACTATTAAGGAAGCTGATCTACCGAAACCATTGTTAAGTTTATTGTTATTTGTTTTTAACGGTTGTTTTTCATAAGCAACCCTTGTAAAAACCTCACTTTTGGGGTGATAAAATAGAGGTCCATAAAATGGTGTTGTAATACGAAAATTCCATGATTTTTGTCTATCAAACAGCTCTTTTTGATTTAGTGGCGGTGGCATTTCAGAAATAATTTTACTTTTTGTATTAACGCTATCAATAAATTTACCACTAAGATTATATATAAAACTATAATCATTTATTGGATAATTTACAAAGATTTTATCATTAGCTATAGTGAAATAAGTATGCATCAAATCATAATTATAATATTCAGTATTTAATTTAGATAGAATTCCTTTTGGAGGAACAATAGCTTTTTCCCATTTTTCATTAATAAAATCGTAAATTCCAATTCTTTCAGATTTTGTAAACCCACTCATTTCTTCGGCTCCTATTGGAGCAATAGGTATATATAATTTGTTTTTGTGAAAACAAGGTTTAATATATCCATAGTATTTAGGTATATTGTATAATACTTCATTTTCAGGGAGATCTGATCTTTTTATATTAAGAAGTAAATTTCCAAAATTATACTCCTTTATTATATTCCCCAAGTTATTTAGTAAGAACATTTTGGGAGGGTAGCTATTGAATACAAGAATGCTGTCCTGATTTTTAACAATAATGTTTTGAATATCACTTCTTATAAAGTTTCTGTCAAGAGAGATAGTTTTCTTGTGTTTTTGTGTTTTTAAATTGAATATTTCAATTTTATTATTAAACCCAATTCCGTAAAATAAAGAATCTGAAAAAATGTACCCATCAGAATATTCTGTAGGAACAGATTTAGGTGTAATTATATTTAGAGAATCAATCATTTCTAGAGAAAAAGAATTGTTAGTTTTTAACTCCTCAATTTTATTATTATTTACATTTTTACTACAACCAAAAATAAATACACAAAATAATATAAAGTATCTAGACATAAATTTTAATTAAATATAAGACAAGATTCCGATTAGGAATCTTGCCTTAAGTTTTAAGTAATAAAGTTGTTATTCTTGAGCAATACTTAGACTTTTTTTATCACCTGACAGACATTGAGCCCTCCAGAAAGTTGCACTGCAATAAGCATGAGTAGGAGTAGAGCCTCCTCCATAAACATCAATCCATTTACCTGTTCTTGATGCTGCTTCAGCATTCTCCACTGAAGAAAAACTAACAAATCCGGCAACTAAAAATGCGGCACCAAATAAAGCACCTAAAATTCTTTTTTTCATTTTAAATAAATTTAATAGTTAAACAATATTACACTTACATTAAACTATTCAATGAAGTGTAATTTTTACAATAAAATTAAAAAGAATGTATTGCAATTTTTTATAAACATTCTTCTTTTTGCTAGCAATATTCTTTAGGTAATTAATCTAAGAATTAGGTAAATGTAAAAAAAAAAAGATATTAAGTCATAGTAAATAGATTTTTTTCAATTTAGTACTCGATATTTATGAATAACGTGTGTTGCTTTTTAGTATTTTAATAAGTTTAATAGTTCCTTATGGTTTCCTGAAAAACATTTCTTAAGTTTGATTTTTAAATGCATTTATAAAAAGAATAAACTATATATGTCGTCTTTTAAAACACTTATTATTTTTTTACTACTAGGTTTTTTAGGTTTTTTTATCATCCCTAAACTTTCTGTCCGTTTAAACCCAAGTGAAACCTTACCTTCAATTTCTGTAAACTACAATTGGGTAAATGCTTCACCTTATGCTTTAGAAAGAGAAGTAACCAGTATTTTAGAGGGAGGTTTTAACACGGTAAAAGGTTTAACTAAATTAAGTTCTAAATCCTCTAAAGGCAATGGTTTTATTACATTAGAGTTTGATAAATATACGTTAATAGACAATGTGCGTTTTGAGGTTGCTACTATTATTCGTCAATTACATAAAAAGCTTCCAGAGAAAGTTAGCTACCCAATAATAAGTGTAAATAAACCTAATGATGATGAAAACCAACGTGCGTTTTTATCTTACAGTATAAACGCTCCACAAGCACCTTTTGAAATACAAGAAACGGTAAAAAGCCAAATAGAACCTTTACTTGACGCTTTAGATGGAATAGATAAAACACAAGTGTATGGTGCGAATCCAAAAGAATATGTAATTAACTATAACTTTAACGCACTAAAACAGCTTTTAATTAGTAAACAAGATATTATTAACGCTTTACAGCAACAATTTGCAAAAGAAAGTTTAGGGGAAATTTCTTATAGAAATGAGTTTATTACATTAGCTATTAATGGAAACCAAGAAGTTAATTGGCATATTCCTATTAAAAAAGTTGAAGAACGAATTGTTTACTTAGATGATATTGCTACCATTAAAGAATTGGAGCAAGAAGCTCAAAGCTATTACCGAGTAAATGGTAAAAATGCAATTACACTTTCTGTATATGCTACTAAAAATGCCAACACTATTGTTTTAGCCAAAGAAGTTGCAACAAAACTACAAGAAATTGCAAAACAGTTACCCAAAGAATATTCTATTATAGAAACCTATAATGCAACTGAATATTTAGAAACAGAACTTAATAAAATTTATGAACGTACCGCATATACAATAGGTATTTTGTTACTCTTTATTTTAGTAGTAAGTCGAAGCCTTAAATATTTAGGTGTAACAATTGTAAGTTTAGTATGTAATCTTGGAGTTGCTTTTTTACTCTACTATGTTTTTGGTGTAGAAATACAATTATATTCTCTTGCAGGTATAACTATCTCGTTAGGGTTAATTATTGACAATAGTATTGTAATGATTGATCACATTAAAAAACAAGGTAATACAAATGTTTTTATCCCGATTTTAGCATCTACATTAACCACTATTGGTGCTTTGAGTATTATTTATTTTTTAGATGAAAAGTACAGGGTTAATTTAATAGATTTTGCATTGGTAATTATTATCAATTTAAGTGTTTCTTTATTTGTGGCACTTTTTTTAATTCCTGCATTACTTGAAAAAATTTCATTACAAAAAACAGCACAAAAAAAAACAGGTACTTCTATTCAACAATGGTTTTACAACTTTTATCGTCAATTGCTCAAGGTTTTATTACGTTTTAAAAAAATAGCCATTGTTTGTATCATTTTAATTTTTGGAATTCCGTTTTTTATGCTACCTCAAAAAATGGAAAATAACACAACTCTTGTTGAAAAAGCCTATAATACTACTTTAGGAAATGAGTGGTATAGAGAAAACATACGACCACATATTGATAGGTATTTAGGCGGTAGTTTTCGTTTGTTTAATTATTACGTTTTTGAAAATGCCTACTACAACAGAAATGAAGAGACGAAGCTATTTGTTTCTGCATCTATGGAAAAAGGAGCAACTGTACACCAAATGAACGAAGCTTTTTTAGAGATTGAAAACTATTTACAGCAATTTTCTGAAATTAAACAATACACAAGTACAGTGTATAGCGGAGATTATGCAAGAATGGAAATTAGCTTTAAAGATGATTTTCAAGAATCTTCTTTTCCGTTCGTATTAAAGGCTCGATTAGTAAGAAAAGCATTAGATTTAGGTGGTATTGACTGGAATATTTCTGGCGTAGGAAATGGATTTAGTAATGGAGGTGGAAGTAATGAACCTATTAATTTTACCGTAGAAGCTAAAGGTTATAATTATGATAATTTGAATGCTTGGGCAGACACGTTAAAAGTATCTTTAGTAAAACACCCAAGAATACAAAAAGTATTGGTTAAAGAAAATTCTTATTGGTCAAGAAAACCATCGTATGAATATCGTTTTGTATTAGATAAAGAACAATTGGCTTTGCGTAAAAGTAATCCCTCTAAAATTTTTAAGGAATTAAAATCTTTGACGCTCTCTAAACAATCGGATATTTCTTTAAATATTAAAGGGGAATATACACCCGTACGTTTAGAATCTAACAACTCTAAACAGTTTGATTTATGGAGTATTAATAATACGCCTTTAGATAGTATAAATACTCCAATAGTTTTAAAGAATATTGCTTCTACCTTTAAAGAACGGGAAGAAGAAAATATTTATAAAGAGAATCAAGAATACATTAGATTAGTACAGTTTCAGTATACAGGTTCTGCAAAATTTGGCGCAAAATATTTAAAGGAAAAACTAAAAGAATTAAAAGCAAAATTACCTTTAGGATATCGATTTGAAAGTTCTCAAAACAGATGGTTTTTAAACAACGACAAAAACAATAACTATACATTTTTATTACTACTCGTCTTAGTGATTATTTACTTTATATGTACCATCTTATTTGAAAGTTTTAAACAACCTTTTATCATTTTAAGTGTTATTCCTATTTCATTTATTGGTGTCTTTTTAACTTTTTACATGTTTGATTTTAATTTTGATCAAGGTGGGTTAGCTAGTTTTGTATTGCTAAGCGGAATTACTGTAAATGCTTCTATTTTTATTATCAATGGCTTTAATAAATTGAAAAAAGAGTACCCTTCTAAAAATTATGTCCATCTTTATATCGAAGCCTTTAAGCAAAAAATATTTCCTATTACATTAACTATTATTTCTACTATTCTTGGATTTATTCCTTTTGTAAAAGACGGACAAACAGAAGTGTTTTGGTTTGCGTTAGGTGCTGGAACAATTGGCGGTTTACTCTTCTCTTTAGTTGGTATTTTAATTTATCTACCTTTATTTACCTTAAAGAAGAAAAATTTAACTTAAAAAACTACAATCATTTTTCCTTGAATATATGATTCTGGTATAAAACCATAACTACGTGAATCTATAGAATTATGTCTATTGTCTCCCATCATAAAATAGTAATTGTTTTTGAACGTATAAAATTGTTTTTTTAGTTTTTTTAAATTAACATTTTCAAATTTTATAACGACACTGTTATATATGGCAATATTTTCTTCAGTCAATTTAATTTTCATTCCTTTTTTAGGAATGGTTAGTTTTCCATAATTATCTCTTGTCCATAAGTTTTGTTTAATAGTTGGGAACAAAAAATAATTATAGTTGGGTTTTTCTTTTTTATCTTTTTTTAGTACCCTTTTTTTAGTATCATCTAATTCTGAAAATTCTTTATTAGAAAAATTTTTAATCAAAGAAACATTATTTTCTTGGTGGTAAATATAGTTATAAGAATAATTATCTTTCTCTTCTAACTTATGAGAGTTTACAAAAATTTTTGTTTGTTTAATACGTATAGTCTCTGATGGCATTCCTATAATTCTTTTTATTAAGAATTTGTCAGAATCATCAACCGCTTTAAAAACAACTATATCTTCTCTTTCTAATTTTTTAAAAGCATTTAAAGAATTATATAAATCATATTCGTTTTCTGGTGGATTAAAAAATCCACCTATTACGGCTACATTTCGTAAATGTTTAGGTAACTTAACTCCATAACTGATTTTATTGACCAATACATAATCATTAGGAAAAAGTGTTCTTTCCATAGAACTTGATGGAACAAAATAAACATCAAAAAAGAATGTCCTAAAAAATATAGCAAATACAACAGGAAGAATTATGATGTAAGCGTATTTTACAATCTGATAAATAAAATCAGATGCTATTTTTTTGATTAGAGTTGGTATAATTTTAAGTGTAAAACTATCTAAAATTAAAATCAATAAAATTGAAATACTCAATAGATTTGACCATATATAAAAACCTATGATAGGAATTATACATATTGAAAAAATAATTTTTGTTAGGTTTTTTTTCATAGTTCTCAAAAGTAACTTTAAATTAAATAATTTTCAATATTTTTATAAAAAATAAAAAAATGCTAGTAAAAGTTTTCGGATCAGCCGTTTTCGGTATTGAGGCCACTACAATTACTGTTGAAGTAAATATTGATAAAGGAATTGGTTATCATTTAGTGGGATTACCAGACAATGCTGTTCGCGAAAGTTCTTACCGAATTTCTGCTGCTTTAAATAATAACAATTATAAACTTCCAGGAAAGAAAATCATTATCAATATGGCGCCTGCTGATATTCGAAAAGAAGGTGCTTCTTATGATTTAACTTTAGCAATGGGAATTTTAACAGCTTCCAACCAAATAAAATCTACAAATATTGATGAGTATATTATTATGGGCGAGCTTTCTTTAGACGGAAGTTTACAACCCATAAGAGGTGCTTTACCAATTGCCATAAAAGCGAGAGAGGAAGGTTTTAAATATTTAATTCTTCCTAAAGAAAATGCGAAAGAAGCTGCAATTGTAGATAATTTAGAAGTTTTAGGTGTAGAAAATATTACGGAAGTGATCAATCATTTTAATGATGATAAAAAAATAGAACCAACATTGGTTGATACAAGAGCCGAATTTTATAAAAACATTGATTTTCCAGAATTCGACTTTTCTGATGTAAAAGGGCAAGAATCTATAAAACGTTGTATGGAAATTGCTGCGGCTGGCGGACATAACATTATTCTCATTGGTCCTCCAGGATCTGGAAAAACCATGTTAGCAAAACGATTGCCTTCCATTTTACCGCCAATGACTTTACATGAAGCGTTAGAAACAACAAAAATTCATTCTGTTGTTGGTAAAACTAAAAACAACGGATTATTATTTCAACGCCCGTTTAGAAGTCCGCACCACACAATTTCTGATGTTGCTTTAGTTGGTGGTGGGCAATACCCGCAACCTGGAGAAATATCTTTATCGCATAATGGTGTTTTATTTTTAGATGAACTACCAGAATTTAAAAGAACGGTTTTAGAAGTAATGCGTCAACCATTAGAAGATAGGGATGTTACCATTTCTCGTGCAAAATTCACAGTAACCTATCCTTGTAGTTTTATGTTGGTGGCAAGTATGAACCCAAGTCCGTCTGGATATTTTAACGATCCAAACTCACCAATGACTTCTTCTCCGCAAGAAATGCAACGTTATTTAAGCAAGATTTCTGGTCCATTATTAGATAGAATTGATATTCACATTGAAGTAACTCCTGTTCCGTTTGAAAAATTGACAGAAGAACGAAAAGGAGAATCTTCCATAGAAATCAGAAAACGGGTTACTACTTCACGGGAAATTCAATCAGAACGTTTTAAAGATTTTGAAAATGTGCATTACAATGCTCAAATGAATGTAAAACAAATCAGAAAATATTGTAAACTTTCTAACGAAAGTATGTCTTTATTAAAAACGGCTATGGAAAAATTAAATTTATCTGCCAGAGCTTACGACAGAATTTTAAAAGTTGCTAGGACGATTGCAGATTTAGATGCTTCAGAAAACATTTCTCCAACGCATATTGCAGAAGCTATTCAATATAGAAGTTTAGATAGAGAAGGTTGGTTAGGGTAAAAACTATTTTAAAATACTTTTTACAATTTTCAAATGATGATTTGTATGTGTATCTAAAAAACGGACTACTCTAAACTTATTTGTATTTCCAAATAAAGGATGCTTAAAATAAGTATTTTTATCTAAATTTGAGATTGCTTTTACATTTTGCTTTGCTTTTGTCAATTGCGAAATTATGTCTGATTCTAAAATTACTTCTGGCGGTTTTACATATTTTGGCGCTTTTGCTTTCCCTCTTGGAAAAAAACCAAGTTTTAAAAACACTTTTCCTAAAAATTTAAAATTATCTTCATATAAAGTTGGATCTGAATTCTCCATACTTTTTACCACAGAGTTAATCACTTTTAAACTATGATCTAAATGCCAAGCGACACTTGCTTTTGAAACATTCGTATTTATGTCTTCGTAATTTGGAATATAACTTTCTAAAAGTGCTAGCCTGTTTTCTAAGATTTTAGTGTTTACTGTTTTCATTCAGAGTATTTTTTTTGAAAGGTACTTAAAAGTAATCGTTGAAAAACATCTCGATACAAATTTGATGAAAAATCAAATTCACTCGATG
>TARA_R110002033_G_scaffold155042_2_pt1 | contig 17794 bp, 11 predicted proteins | sample TARA_R110002033 | Tara Oceans TARA_R110002033 (sample SAMEA4397051) | marine metagenome | biome: Polar Biome; feature: [SRF] surface water layer (ENVO:00010504); material: water (ENVO:00002006), including particulate matter (ENVO:01000060) such as... | depth 5 m
GATGCTTGTGTGCCCCGGGGGGGCGTGGCAGGTCAAAGGTAAAGGATGCCTGGCCTTCGTAATCGGCAACGGCAATGCGTTTGACCAGTTCGCCCGCAAGGGCAAGCGACGTTTCAATCGACCATTTCAGTTGCTCAACCGCGCCCGTGTTGCCATCGGCCAGGGCTTCGGGCAGGATGCGTTCTTGCAAAAATTTGGCGACCCCGGCAAATCCGCGCGCCGCACTTTCGCAATTTCCGCGCAACACCATAAATTGTTCGGTTTTTTCAACCGCATCGGCAATGCCCGCCAAATGCCCCATCATCACCTGAATCTCGGCATCATCGGTTGCGGTTTTTTGGGCAACAAACCGTAAAATTCCGGCAAAAAAGGCATATTGCGACGACATGATCACCTGATGCTTAATAATTGGTCGTAAGGGCTGTGTGCGTCGTTTTAGTCGATGATGCTGGCGTGGTATAGTCCAAATTGGGAAATATATGCGACACCTGCCCGTCAGGTGATGAAAAGGGATTGTGCGGCAATATGCTTCAGGGTGGTTTGATTTTTATTGTCGCAATGGCCTATATCGGCATGTTGTTTGCCATTGCCCATTATGGGGATCGTTACGCAAAATTCTGGCGATCCTCACGGGTTAAGCCGGTTATCTATGCGCTGTCGATGGCGGTCTATTGCACCAGCTGGACGTTTTTCGGCTCGGTCGGCACGGCTGCGCTGCATGGCTTTGCCTTTTTGCCCATCTATATCGGCCCGGTGATCATGATGCTGGCGGGCTATCGGGTGATGGTGAAAATTGCCACGGTGTGCCGGGCGCAAAACATCACCTCAATTGCCGACTTTCTAGGCTCGCGCTATGGTAAAAGCCAAAGCCTGGCCGCCCTTGTGGCTGTCATCGCGATGGTGGGAATTTTGGCCTATATCGCCTTGCAGTTAAAGGCGGTTTCAACATCGTTTGATGTGCTGATCGGCCCGCTGGGCGAGAATGTGGTGCGCCACAGTGCGACCAATTTCACCAAGGACACCGCGTTTTACGTCACCATCCTGATGGCGGTTTTCGGGGTGCTGTTTGGCGTGCGCTATATTCATACATCCGAACATCACGATGGCCTTATTCTGGCCATCGCCTTTGAAAGCATGGTTAAATTGCTGGCCTTGCTGGCGGTTGGGATGTTTGTGGTCTTTGGTCTGTTTGACGGTATTGGCGATTTGGCCCGTCAAGCCACCCGCCGGGCCGATATTACCGCCCTGTTCGAACCGCAAAGCTGGCTTGCGCCGCATTTCTTTGTCGGTTCGCTGATCGGCATGTTTGCCATTATTTGCCTGCCACGCCAGTTTCACGTCACCTTTGTCGAAAATGACGATAGCCGCAATTTAAAGACAGCGCGCTGGCTGTTTCCGGCATATCTGGTGGCGATCAATCTGTTTGTGGTGCCCATTGCCGTTGCGGGCCTGTTGCTGTTTGACGGACAATCGGCGGTAAACCCCGATACCTTCGTTTTGACCTTGCCATTGTTGGGGGGGCAAAACGGTTTGGCGTTGATGGCTTTTGTTGGCGGGCTTTCGGCCAGTACCGGCATGGTGATTGTGTCGTGCGTGGCTGTTTCCACCATGGTTTGCAATGATCTGGTTATGCCGGTTTTGTTGCGTTTGCCGCACTTGCGCGACAAGGCGACAGGTGATGTTAGTCAGCTTGTGCTGAAAATTCGCCGGATGGCGGTTTTGGTGCTGATGTTTCTGGCCTATGGTTTTTACCGGTTTCTAAGCGAAAAATATGCGCTGGCCGATATTGGCATGTTGTCCTTTGCTGCGGTTGCCCAATTTGCCCCGGCTTTGCTGGCTGCCTTGTATGTGAAACGGGTTAACCGCACCGGGGTACGTTGGGGGTTAATTGGCGGGTTTGCCTTATGGTGCTATACGCTGCTGCTGCCGTCCTTTGTGCAAAGTGGTTTTTTGCCCGAGCCAATCCTGCTTCATGGTCCGTTGGGCCTGTCGTTTTTAAAACCACAGGCCTTGTTCGGTTTGCAGCTTGACCCGTTGACACATGGCGTGATCTGGAGCCTTGGCACCAATATCATTTTGCTTTTTTTAGGATCTGCCACCGGTATTCAGGGGGTGACCCAGCGCCGACAAGCCCAGTTGTTTGTCGATGTTGGGCGGAACCCGGCGCAAACGCGCAACGATATTTGGCCGGGCCGGGTTACGATTGGTGATCTTGAAGGGCTGGCAGCGCGATTTTTGGGCGCACAATGGGCCGAGCGGGCTTTTTACACCTATCTTGCCCAGCGCAATGGCGATGTCGGGCACGATGATCTGGCCGATATTGATGCGGCTAATTTTACTGAACATTTGTTGAGCGGGGCTGTTGGTGCGGCATCGTCGCGGGTTGTGATGGCGTTGCTGCTGCCCGATAAAGCCGTGTCGCGGCGCGACGCGATGGAATTGCTCGACGAAGCCTCCGAGGCGATCAAGTTTAACCGCGATTTGTTGCTTAATACGCTGGAAAATATCTCGCAAGGGGTGGGGGTGTTTGACCGTGATTTGCGTTTGGCAACATGGAACCATCGTTTTATCGACCTTCTGGGCATCGCCCCGGCCGATATTCAGGTGACAATGCCATTATCGCACCTGGTGGAAACCTGCCGTCATACCGGCCCGCGCGGTGTGGATCTTGATATTTTGCTGGGTCGTAATTCGGCCCCGCAAATGCGCCGCCTGCCAGATACCTATGAACGCAAACGTAATGACGGCATGGTCCTTGAAATTCGCACCAATCCGATGCCCGATGGCGGCTTTGTTGCCACCATTGCCGATATTACCGCCCGTGTGCGGACAGAGGATGCCCTGCGCGAAAGCGAACGTAACATTCGCATTTATACCGATAATATTCCGGTCATGATCGCATATGCCGATAAAAACCAGCGTTTACGTTTCACCAATCGTCCCTATGAACGCATGTTTGGCCTGCGCCGGGCTGCTGCCCATGGCATCAGTGTGGCCGAGGCCGTGGGTGAAAAACGCTATCACCGTTTGGCGCCGATGATTGCCGAAGTTTTAAAAGGGTATCGGCAAAGTTTTGAAATTGATTTCCCCCCCATGGAGGGTTTCACCGAAGAACGCTTTGCCGAAGGCACATATATTCCGCATTTTGACGAAACCGGCGAAGTGCTGGGTTATTTTTGCATTTATCACGATATTACCGAACGCAGGCTGGCCGAACAGGCTCTGAAAGAAGCCAATGAAAGCCTGGAAGAACGGGTCGTGGACCGCACCCGCGCGCTTGAAAACCTTAATAGCGAGCTTTCAGTTGCCAAGGAACAGGCCGAAACCGCCAACGACACCAAAACCCGATTTTTTGCCGCAGCCAGCCACGATTTGTTGCAACCTTTAAATGCGGCCCGCCTGTTTACCGTGGCCCTTGGCGGGCGCATTTTGCCCGATGATGCCGCCGATCTGGTCGGCAAGGTTGACTTGTCGCTTAAGGGTGTTGAAGAACTGCTTAACGAGCTTCTCGACATTTGCAAACTTGATGCCGGGGCGATGCAGCCCAGTTTGCAGGATTTCCCGATTTCCAAAATTCTGAATATTCTTAAAACGGAATTTACCCCGATTGCGCAACAGGCCGGGTTGCGGTTTTCGGTGTTGCCGCGTGATATCTGGGTGCGTAGCGATAGCCGTTTGTTACGCCGTATTTTGCAAAATTTTATCTCTAATGCGCTGCGCTATACCCGCAAGGGCGGTACTGTTGTTGGCTGTCGGTTGCGCGGCGATGTCTTGCGGATCGAGGTCTGGGACAGCGGGCCGGGCATACCGATGGACAAACTGAAAATCATCTTTCGCGAATTTCACCGCCTCGATAGTCCGGAAAACACCGATGTGAAGGGGTTGGGGCTGGGCCTTGCCATTGTTGACAGGCTGGGCCGCAAGCTTGATCATCCCATTTCGGTGCGGTCGCGCCCTGGCCATGGCACCGTATTTTCGGTGGATGTGCCCTTGGGCATCGCGGCACCCGAAACCCAGGTGCCGCGCCCGCAGCGCCGCCTTGCGGGCGAGTTGGGCGGGCTGCGGGTGTTATGCATCGATAACGAACCCGATATCCTCGATGGCATGCGAGCAATGCTGGTAAACTGGGATTGTGTGGTGGCAACGGCACGTTCCGGTGACGCCGCCGAAGCCCTGTTAAATCCGGTTGATGGCACGACAACACCCTTTGTGCCCGATGTTATCCTGGCCGATTATCATTTAAGTGCCGGTGAAACCGGGCTGGATGTGTTGTGCCGCCTGCGCGATCAAAACGGGCTTATGGTGCCTGGTGTTGTGATTACGGCCGATCGAAGCCCGGAAACGGCAGCGCTGGTTGAGGCGCAATCTTTTGCCATACTGAACAAACCGCTGCGTCCGGCAAAATTGCGTGCCGTTATGACAAGGTCACTTGTCCGAAACGGGTAACCCGACAGCATTGTGTTTTGGTTGCTGTGTGTTGGTGCAAGGAACAGGTGACGGGCCGATAGGGGATCGGCGCCTTTTTTTTGGCACAAACCCTTGATCCAAGCGGTTGTTCAACCGTTGCCGCCTTATGCAGTGGGGCGTGCGATGTTATAAAAAGGATGCCGTCTTTGCGTAAAATTGCCCGAAACCTGTCCGATACCATTCGTCAGAAAACCTCGTTTGAACCTCAAATATTGGCCTGTATCGTTGCCATTGCCGGGTTTTTAGTGCTGTTTGGCAAGCTGGTTGAAGATGTTTTCAATCAGGAAAGCGGGGCGTTTGACAAGGCGATCCTGCTTTTTCTGCGCAACGGCAATGATTTGGCGCAGCCGATTGGACCTGCGTGGCTGTTGGGCGTTGTGCGTGACATTACCGCGCTGGGGGGCGCTTCTGTCTTAGCGCTGTTTACGTTAATTGTTGTGACCTATTTGCTGGTGGCCGGGCATCGCCGGGCGGCATTGCTGGTGGTGCTGTCGGTCGGGTTGGGGGCTGTGTTAGAAGAAGTCCTGAAAATTGCCTTTGACCGGGTCCGCCCCGATATTGTGCCCCATCTGGTGGCCGTGCATTCGCTGAGCTTTCCCAGTGGCCATGCCATGTTGTCCGCGATTACCTATTTGACACTGGGCACCTTGGTGGCAAGGACCGAAAAGCAGTGGCGGGTGCGGGTGTTTGTGATGTCGGTCGGAGTGTTCATGACTCTTTTTATCGGTTTTGGCCGCCTTTACCTGGGCGTTCATTGGCCGACGGATGTTTTGGCAGGCTGGTCGTTAGGGGCGGCATGGGTGTTGCTGTTCTGGCTGGTGACGCGCCGTTTTTTGTAATTTCTTTGAGAAGCAGTCAAAGAGCATTTAGATTGTTCAAATGCCATGCGTAATCTGCTTTAATTCACCTGACTGGGCGGCAATTTTGCGCCAGCGTGGCAAGAACATAAATAGAATAAAGATGTCTGCATAGCAGACTGAATAAATCTGGCGGAACTCACATGGCGCCGCCAGATTTATTTTTATGAGGTGTTTGCTATGGTCCTAGAAATACTTGATCAGGCCAAAACGAACATTGTGGGACTGGAAGTCGGCTTTGTGGTCAAAAGAACCGGCAAAGGTGGCAGCGCCCAAGGGGACAAATCGTGCAAATGATTGTTCTTCACTTATAATTTCCGGAAAATAGTTGAAAACGTAATCCCCGCGGACTGTCCAGCCGTTCCCAAGGTTGTAGGCTACCCCCACATTGGAGGAAACACCCAGCGCCCAGGATTCCTTGTCAAAGTCCTCGGGCTGACCACCCCCATTGTCGTCAATATAGCGGAAATTGTAATTAAAGCGGCTGATTGATGGACCTGCTGCAGCATGGATCATCCAATTATCGAAACTATAGCCAATTTTGGGTCTGATGCTGAAAGAGAACCTGGTTTTAATGGTGGTTTGTGTGGAAAAATCGATTGCAGCGGAGGTGAAACGAACGGGCCCGGTATTGGTCGTTTCTGAATAATCCATCGCTGTGAGGTCGGCTTCGATCCCGTAGATAACATTGCCATGTCTTTGGTTGTAGCCCAGCAAACCGGAACCCGTTGCGGAAAAACCGTCGATTGTTTTTTGGAGGCCCGGTCGTAATTGATCAAGATCGCTTTGTTTATTAAAATAGGGGCTGCTTTTCGCCTCGGCATCGAGCTGGGACGTGCCGTATATGCTCCCAATGAGCAAGCCGCCGTAAAACCCTTGCCATTGATGTGATTCTGCAGCACTTGCGTCACGGAATGGACTCGAAATTGCTGTTGCGGTTACGCAGAGAATTACGCAAGTGATTAATCTTGGATTGCAATTCATGGTAACGATGTCCTTAATAATCTCTACTAAATATTGTGGATCATATTTAGCTTCGCGGTCATGCGCAATAAATTATAAAAGCTGAGAACATGAAGGCATTGTGATCGACTTGGTACCGCGATGTGAACGTGGCCTGTTGGCAACAGAAAATGCTTTAGCGTGAGGATAAAGCCAGACGAACGCCAAGTAAGACAAATATGCCGGCCAGACTGCGGCGCAGCCAAAGCATCACTTTGGGCCGTGTCAGAACCTGACGCCGGGCGAGGGCGGCAAAAATGCCGTATCCGGCAAATACCACAAAAGTCAGCCCCATAAACACAGTACCAAGCATGATCATGCGGGTGATGCTGTTGGGGGTATTTTGCGGTATGAATTGCGGTAGAAAGGCAAAAAAGAACAGGGTCAGCTTCGGGTTCAGGATGTTGATCAAAAAACCGTTGCGTATGATCTTCACAATGTTCGATTTGATCAGATTAATTTGGGTATTTAAAATTGAATGATCGCGCCAAATTGCCTGTGCCATGTAAAGAAGATACAACACACCGAGATAGCGCAGGGCCTCGAACGCCAGGGCGCTGCTGTGTAAAAGGGCGGCCAACCCCGCGACACTGGCGATGATGGCCGGAATAATGCCCAGCGTGCATCCAAGTGCGGCCCACAGGCTGGCTTTCCATCCTTGTCCAAGCCCGTAGGTCAGCGTGTAGATAACCCCGGTGCCGGGTAAAAGAATAATAACAAGCGATGTGATGAGAAATTCAGCGGTCATGTCTGTGTCCTGAATAAGAGAGCATGTTTCCTTTACGCCCACGGTTCGGCACCACGGCCTTGCGTGGCATATGCCGAAAAAGGCAAAGGTTTCAGTCCAAAAATGGGACAGGCACAGCTGTTCGGTCTTGAATAAAATTGCAGGCCGGATGTTAGGGATTAACGCTGCGATATTGCTTTTGCCAGCTTGCCGGGGCTATAGCCATAAAACCTTGTGAACTGTCGGGTCATGTGGCTTTGATCAGAAAAGCCAGCGGTAAAGGCGGCTTCGGCAAGGGGCATGTTTTGCCCAATAAGGTGGCGGGCAAGAAGGGTGCGTTTTTGCACCAGATAAGCGTGTGGTGTGTAGCCGGTATAGCGATAAAAATCGCGGATAAGCTGGTATTTTCCCAGTGCGCTTGTTCGTGCCAGGTCATCAAGTTGCAGTGGTTCGCCCGGTGCATCGTCAATTTGTTGTTTGGCCTTCGCCACCCCGGGGGCAATCAGTTTGTTTTCGGGCGGGCGGTGGTATTCTGCCAGGCTGGCCCGGGCCAGAAGGATCAGAAGTTCTTCGTATTTAAGATCAGCAGAATTGGAATCATATTCATCATGACTTCGTGTTAATAAACGGAAAACAAGGTTGAAGTATCGTGTCAAGGCGGGTCGCTGAAAAATCGGGCTGGTGAATTCATGTTCAGGCGTATTGCCGTCAAACAGGGCATCGATGGCATTGGTCAGAATGTTGGGGGTGAAATACAGCATCCGCCATGTGCGAGGGGCCTCGTTAATCGGAACACCATCATGGATCTCGCCGGGATTAACCGTAATAACAGTACCGGGGCCTGCTTCAACCATGCCACGTCTGCTGGCCGATTTTTGCGCTCCCCCATCAATCATGCCAATGCCGAACTGGTCGTGGCTGTGACGGGCAAAGTGGTGGCTGGAACAGGCAGTGACCGCCTGGGTACCGGGCTGTGACGTTGTAAGGATGGTAATATGACCTTTGGTCATCATCTGGGTCCACTCCAATGACAGCGGTCATCATGCTATCTGGGGCAGGGACGGTGCTGTGCGATGGCTGCCGCTTAAACCTCTACGGCCGGTTCTTGTAACTGTAATTCGCGCGCGACAATCACCGCCTGGGTGCGGCTATGAACCGATAATTTGCGTAAAATGGCTGACACATGGGCCTTGATCGTGGCTTCGGTGACATCAAGTTCATAGGCGATTTGCTTGTTTAATTTGCCTTCGGTCAGCATGTTCAACACGCGCAATTGTTGCGGGGTAAGCTGACTGATCTTTGCGGCAATGTCGGTGTTGGCGTCTTTCTCCGGGGAATTTTCAATGGCCTCGCGGGCCCAGTCGGGCATCCACATTTCGCCGTCCAGCACGGCACGCATCGCGGCACCAATCTGTTCGACCGGGGCGGATTTGGGCACAAAGGCAGCAGCACCATATTCAATGGCGCGGCGCACTACGGGCAGATCCTGGCTGGCGGAAACAATGGTAACGGGAATATCGGGGTAAGACGCACGCAACGTAAACAAGCCGGTAAAGCCGTTCATGCCTGGCATATGCAGATCTAACAATACCAGATCAATATCCTGGCCTTGCTTGCGACACGCTTCAATCGCGAGAATGGCTTCGCCAAGGCTGCCTGCTTCGTGAATGGTAATCTCGGATAACTCGGACGAAACAGCGTGCGACAGTGCGCCGCGCATCAGCGGATGATCATCTGCAATCAGGATGTGAAAACCGGTGGTCATAAGCGAACGATCCCCTGAAACAGTAAATTAAAAACCGGATTGCGGATAACCCGCAACCGGTTCACAGCGCTTGCGCGGCACTTTCTGTCCTGCGGGATTTTTATTTTTGGGTGCGACACTGAAAAGGAGTGAGGGAAACCAAAGAACACCTTCGCCCCACGAATGTGAAACTTCGGCCCCCCTCGCGCCACCATTTATGATTATGACGTGTAATTGCTGCCTCGTAAACTCTGCATTTGTCGGTATGCACAATCCGCGCTATTTGTGAGGGCGAAACAGTTGCAATCGTGCTTGTGAATGCGGGATGATTGCTGTGTGTGATCCGCCCGAAAAGCGCGAAAGAACAAGGAAAAGGACCCTTTCATGTCGGAACAGCCCCAAGTGATTCGCCGCGAGGATTATACCGCGCCCGCGTTTTTGATCGAAACCGTCGAACTGGTTTTTGACCTGGACCGCGAGGCGACAACGGTAACATCGCGGCTTTCGTTAAAAGCGAATCCGGATTGCGCAACCGGTGGCGGCGACGAAGTCGCGCTGGATGGCGAAGGCATGAAATTGCTGTCGGTTGCTGTTGATGGTACCGAACTGGCCGCAAGCGATTATCAGGTGGGTGCGACGTCGCTTAAATTCAACGCACCATCCGATCAGTTTGTTGTTGAAATTCAAACCCTGATCTCGCCGGTTAACAATACCCGCCTTGAAGGCCTGTATGTCTCGCAAAGTGCCTATTGCACCCAGTGTGAAGCAGAAGGTTTCCGCCGGATTACCTATTTCCCGGATCGCCCCGATGTCATGGCAACTTACCGCGTGACGATAAATGCGCCCAAGGATAGCTGCCCGGTGTTGCTGTCTAACGGTAATCTTGTTTCCAGCACCGATCTTGATGATGGCCGCCATCAGGCCGTGTGGGATGATCCGTTTCCCAAGCCCTGTTACCTGTTTGCTCTGGTTGCCGGTGACCTTGCCTGTGTCGAAGACAGCTTTAACACCATGACCGGGCGTGACGTTGCCCTGCGTATTTTTGTCGAACATGGCAATGAAGATAGCTGCGATTATGCAATGGATTCGCTCAAACGGGCGATGAAATGGGACGAAGATGTTTATGGTCTGGAATATGACCTGGACCTGTTTAACATCGTCGCGGTTTCGGATTTTAATATGGGTGCTATGGAAAACAAAAGCCTGAATGTTTTCAACGCGAAATACATTCTGGCCAAATCCGATACGGCGACCGATACCGATTTTGAACTGATCGAGTCGATTGTTGCCCATGAATATTTCCATAACTGGTCAGGCAACCGCGTTACCTGCCGCGACTGGTTTCAGCTTTCGTTGAAAGAAGGCCTGACGGTTTTCCGTGATCAGGAATTTTCCTCTGATCAACGCTCCCGACCAGTGCAGCGGATCAAGGATGTGCAGCGCCTTCGTGCCGGGCAGTTTCCCGAAGATGGCGGCCCGCTTGCCCATCCGGTGCGGCCCGACAGCTATATGGAAATCAACAATTTCTATACCGCCACGGTCTATCAAAAAGGGGCCGAATTGATCCGTATGATGCACACTTTGCTGGGCAGCAGAGGGTATCGCAAGGGGATCGACCTTTATTTTGAACGTCACGACGGCCAGGCTGTAACCTGCGATGATTTTGTTCGCGCAATGGAAGATGCCAATGACGTTAACTTCGATCAGTTCCGCCTGTGGTATTCGCAGGCTGGCACGCCCAATCTGGTGTGGGAAGGCGAATATGACGCCAAACTTCAATCCTATCGCCTGAAGATCACCCAAAAAACCGAACCGACACCGGGGCAGGTGCTCAAATCTGATTTACAAATGCCGGTCAAGATTGGTCTGCTGGGCCGTGATGGTACCGAGATTCTGGCACAAACCCTTGACCTTACAAAGGGGACTCAGGAATTTGTCTTCAACGATATTGCCAAAGAACCGGTTGTGTCGTTCAATCGCGATTTTTCCGCCCCTGTTAATGTCGGCACCACCCCGTCGCACGACGATCTGGCATTTTTGATGGGCAACGATACCGATGCCTTTAACCGCTGGGAAGCGGGCCAGAAATATGCATCAGACCTGCTGGTCCATGCGGTTAACGCGTTTGTAAAATCGGGCGATGCATCAACCGCAGATCACGCCTTGGGCAATGTTGATGCCTTTTGCAATGCGCTGCGGGCAACGCTGACCAACGACGACCTCGACAAGGCCTTTCGCGCACAGGCTATGATTTTGCCAGGTGAAGCCATGTTGGCAGAGCAACTCCAACCAGCAGATCCCGAAGCGATTTATCAGGTCCGTCAGGCCCTGCTTCGCAAGATCGGACTTTCCTTGCAGGATGAATTTGAAGCGGCCTATCGCAATAACGCCTCGAACGATGCCTATAGCCCCGATGCGACATCGGCAGGGCAACGGGCCTTGCGGTCGGTTGCCTTGTCTTATTTGGTGGCAACGGGCGAACGTGTATTTGTTGATTTGGCACTCGAGCAATATCGCACCGCCGATAACATGACCGATCGTATGTCCGCTCTGGTGGTCCTGAACGATCAGGATCACCCGGGGCGCGATGAAGCCTTGGCCGATTTTGAAAGCCGCTTTGCCAGCGATACCGTCGTGATTGATAAATGGTTTGCGCTTCAGGCGATGTCGTCGCGCGCAGATACGCTTGATCAGATCAAAAAGCTGGTGGAACATGCCGCCTTTACCATGCGCAATCCTAACAAGGTGCGCGCCCTGATCGGGGCTTTTGGCATGGGTAACCAGCGTAATTTCCACGCCGCAGATGGCAGCGGCTATGCCTTTTATGCGGATCGTTTGATGGAACTTGATAACCTGAACCCGCAGGTTGCGGCCCGTTTGGCCGCCCCCTTGGGCAAATGGCGCAAGTTCGATGACAACCGCGCATCTAAAATGAAGGCCGAACTTAACCGCATTCTTGCCAAGGAAAACCTGTCGCGTGATCTTTATGAAATCGCCAGCAAGTCTGTTGCCGAATAAAATTGCCGTCATCTGAATAAAAAAGGCGGAGCCGGTTATTGTGGCTCCGCCTTTTTTTGTAAAAATGGTTTTTAATCGCCGATTTTAACCCGTGAACTAAAAGCAGCCATTCGGTCTGACAGGTTTTTCGCCATTTGCGAAAGCTCATGGCTGGCAGTGTTCAGATCATAGGCTGTTTTCCCTGTGCTTTGCGCCCCCCCATTCACAAAGCGGATCATTTCATCCATCGTCCCGGCACCCTGTGCAATCCGCTGGACGTTCTCCGAAATTTCATCCGTTGCGCGGCGTTGTTCATCAACCGAACTGCTGATGGTGTTCTGAATGTCATTAACTTGATGAATGACATCGCCAACCGTGCTGATCGAACGGGCAGCTTTTTTCACTTCGGTTTGAATGGCACTGGTCAGATCGCCAATCTTGCCTGTTGCATGTGCCGTTTGGTCGGCCAGCGATTTAACCTCGTTGGCAACCACGGCAAATCCCTTGCCCAGTTCACCCGCCCGTTCGGCTTCGATCGTGGCGTTAAGCGACAGTAATTTGGTGCGGTGGGCAATGTCGTTAATCAGATCAATAATCGATCCGATTTCCGAACTGGCATTTTCCAGCGATATGATGTTGCGTTGCGATTCCTCGGCTTCCGAACGCGCACGTTCCGTTACCGAACTTGCATCGCTCGCCTGACGGTTAATTTCTGCAATCGAAGATGAAAGTTCCTCAACGGCGGTCGCCACATTCTGGGTGTTGTTCGCGGCATCGCGCGATACATCCAGTGCCGTTCCCGACTGGGTAACGGTTTCCTCCGACTGATGGGTCAGGTTATTTGCCAGTTCCAGCAACATTTCCGATTGTTGTGTAACCGAGCGGGCAACATTCTCCACCTCGACCACCAGTTCCTGAATGGCAATGCGTCCTTCCTCGCGTTCGCTCACATTGTTCCAGGCCAGCATGGTGCCAACAAGTTCGCCATCCTTGTCGTGCACCGGTGCGGCAAGAATATCCAGATGGTTCTGACCAGACAGCAGCACGTCTTCGAACGGCAGATTGCTCGGGTCGCGCAATTTGCGCTGAAAGTCGGGGCCAAGTTCAAGGAAGTCTTCTTTGACGTCTTTGGTGTTGCCACCAAGATATTGTTTGGCACTGGCGTTTAAATAGGTCAGATCCCCGTCGGGTGATATAAGGGCCGTCATTGTTGGCGTGTTCTCGACCATGTTTTGTAAAATCATGGCTTGGCGAACCGATTCACGCAATTGCACCAGGGCCTTGCGCATTTCCCCGATTTCATCTGTGCCAACCTTGGGCAAGCGGACACTGGTGTCGCCCTTTGCAATGGATGTCATGGCACGGGCAAAACCGCGTAAATTGCGAAAAACTGTCAGCCGTAACAACAGCCAGCCCGCACCCCAGCCAACGGCCAAAACGGCGACCAGCAACTCGATCGACAAGTTTCGCAATTCGCCGGTGCGGCTGTAAAATCCGGTGATGTCACGGGTAAAACGCGCCTGGGCCCATTGGCCGCCCCGACCATTGTCAATATTGACATCAACCGACGCGCGGTGCTGCTTTTTACGGGTATCTTGCGCTTCTTCCGTTGCCGCTTGGGCATCATCTGCGGTGGCTACTGCCGGGGCGGTGTCTTCTGTTTCCCCGTCATTTTCCAGGCTTTCAAACAAAACCTGTCCGTCATTGCCAACAATGCGAAAGTCACCGCCCAAAACGGCCCCCATACCCTGCAAAATGGGAAGTGGGTCCGTTACCACTTCAAGAAAACCAACGGCCTTGAAACCGCCAATCGGCAGGATCATGCTAAAAACCGGGCGGCCATCACTCATTTGCCAGATATACGAAACTGTTTTGCGCGCAGCGGCCTTGTCGCGTGATTTCAAAATCTCGTTCAGGGCCGGATCGTCGGCAACACTTTCCCCTGCGCTGCCTTCTGAAGACACAACTTTGTTAAAGTTACTATCATAGGCGATTGTCGCAATCAGGTTGATTTCCCCTTGTGTCACCTGACTGGCATTGGAAAAGAACGTTAGTTCCGTTTTTATGTTGTCGACATTGTTTTCCTGCAATGCCTTTACCAGGCGCGTCGTGCGCGACCAGTCATTGGCAACAGGGATGATTCGGTTTGCGTAGTCATTGATGACCCGTGATCTTACAAAAAAATTCACCGTGCTGCTGACCGAGCTGTTCAGCGTTTCCACGGCAAAATTGCGGTAATTGTCGCCAGTCCACAGCAGCATCCACGCCACTGCGCCCGACAATAAAAGACCAATTACCATAAGGATACGGCGCAATGTGAATATGCTTGCGCTCTTGTTCCCCACAGCCGTATTCACGGCCTTGTCTCCCGTCATTCAACACCCTCCTCAGTCACGTTGATTTTTTATATCGGTATTGATTGTGACCTCCCGTTGCATCCTTCTGGATGCTTTGAAATCAATCCAAACAGAGCTTTCGCAGAAAGACAACCGTTCTGACGCATTTTGCGCAAATTTCCCGACTTGCTCGAACGCCCCGTTCCCCGTAGGAACGCGACAGTTTCAGAACGGGGAATGGATATTGCACGGGTGTGGTGACGGTTCAGATTTGCGATGGGTGAGAATGGGGGTAAAAAAATAATTGCGAATGTGTGTGATAATCGTTTGCAATTGTAATTCGAGTTGAGTATGAGTGTTCTTGTCACTGGCCAACGGGATACCCGTTGGTGACATGACTTCCAGAGAACATGGCGTATCTGGAAGTCCTTCTTCGGGAACTCTCTCCCCGAAGGTCGATCTCTCTCACTCGAGGGGCTGGCATCCGGTATTTGTGCGGGACAAAGCCGGGCTCAATGCCAGCCCTTATTTTTTGCCATATTCAGTATCATGTTGTGTTTTATGCTGCGAATTCGTCAGCATTTAAGTGTTTTTTAAACCGCCTTGCGGTTAGAAATACCTTTACCGTGATTTTTATCGCTGGCCGGACACGACACGAATTTGAACAAGGCGCAAAAAAGTGGCCGAGAATGACCCAGACCATTCCAGTAAAGATACAGAAGGGCGGTCGCCAAAAGCGCCCCTGCCAGCTTTTTTTTACGGACAAGGTAAAAACAATGCCGGGTCTCAAGGGGCGCGACCGCTTTTCGCGCAACGGGACCACGGCCGTTCGCCAGCATATTCTACCATTAACAGGACAATAGCAGACATGGATCGCAAAACATTGTTGGGGCTTATCACCGGGGCCTGCATGCTGGGCCTGGTGCTGTTTTTTGGCGGTATGCTGGTGGGGGCTGGTCTGTTTATGGGGCCCGATGCGCCGCAAACAAACGAAACCGCTGCCAATGGCGATAAAATGGAGTTGCTGGCACAAAATACGGCACCGCGTATTCAAACCGACATTACCCCGAAAAACGCGCAGACAAGCGATTCTGGCACCAATAATGCTGCTGGCGCGACAGACACCGAGGGCGAGATGTCGCCCCTGGCGGCACCAGGTGTTGATGCATCGCGTGGGGCCGACGGGGGGGATCCGGTTGGGGATCTGATTGCGGAAAAAGCGGCAGGCGTGTCTGAGCCGGAAATGAAGGCCCTGGACGAAAATGGTGCACCGGCTGTTCCCGATATGGGCGATATGTCGGCTACAGAAAACGCGGCGGTTGATGAGCCAGCGGGGAGCGACGGCGAAGATGTCGCTGCCCCGGAAAATGCGCCTGCCGCACCGGTGGCCAAAGATGTTGCGCCCGCCAAACCGGTTGCGCCGCAAATTCGCACCGATGCCAAGCCGCCCAAACCGGCGGTTCAGAAAGACACGGTATCAAAAACGGCTAAAGCAACTGAAACCGAAAGTACGGCATCTGCGGCTCTTCACCGGGAACCAGGCAGCAAGAATATGCCTTATTCCATTCAGGTTGGCGCGTTCAAGGTTGATGCCAATGCCCGCCAGCGGGCAGGGGAATTGCGTAAAAAGGGCCTCGAAGTGGCCGTGGTTGAGCGCGGCAGCAATGATGGTGCCTGGTATTATGTGCGGGTCGGGGCCTATCCCGATGCATCCTCGGCGCGAAACGGGGCAGAAAAAGTTAAAAAAGACACCGGAATTGACGGTTTTCCTGTCCGTGCTGAACCCAATGATAAAACAATTGATTAAACAGGCGGGTGCTCTGCGTTCTTATGTGGTCTGACAATGCAAACGCCGATGATTGACATCGGCGTTTGCATTTTAAGGGGAATGTGCGGCATGCTGTTTTAACAGGTGGGCCAATGGACTTGCCTTCCTTGGACAAACCCTTTAGGTGACACTCCAATAATTTCCGGCGCAGTGTAATTGAGGATGGCTGGCAGTATCATGACCAATCAAATCGAATTTCCCAATCTTCACATTCTCGATCATCCGCTGATCCAGCATAAACTGACCTATATGCGTAAGGTCGATACATCGACCAAAACCTTCCGGCAACTGTTGCGCGAAATTGCCTTGCTGATGGGCTATGAAATTACCCGCGAATTGCCGGTCAGTTTCGAGGAAATCCAGACCCCGATCTGTAAAATGAAGGCGCCGCTTATTCATGGGCGCAAGCTGGCGGTGGTGCCGATCCTGCGTGCCGGGCTTGGTATGGCCGATGGCTTGATCGAATTGATGCCATCCGCCCGTATTGGCCATATCGGCATGTATCGCGACCCTGAAACCCATTTGCCGGTCGAATATCTGGTGAAATTGCCCGAAGTTGAAGGCCGGACCTTCATTCTGGTCGACCCGATGCTGGCAACAGGCAATTCCGCCGTTGCTGCGATTGATGTTTTAAACAAACACGGGGTCAAGGATCAGGATATTCGGTTCATGGCGCTGGTTGCCGCCCCTGAAGGAATGCGCGTTTTTCAAAAAGCCCATCCGGATGTCCCGGTTTATACCGCAGGCCTTGATGAAAAACTCAATGAAAAGGCCTATATCGTGCCGGGCCTTGGCGATGCTGGCGACCGTCTGTTCGGGACGCGCTAAGGCATTTAGAAACAAAGGGGCCGCCGTCCTGGATCGGGATAGCGGCCCTTTTTCTATTTTGTCATTCGATGTCTGTTGTTATCGATCCCGGATTATCCCTTGGGCGATACCGTAATATCAATGGTCGATCCGCTAAACGATCCGCCGGTCAGTTTAATGGTCGCAACCCGGCTTTCACGGTCATAGACCAGCACACTGACATCGGCGCGGACCACGGTTACTTTGCTCCAGCCAAAATTCGGCATTTCGCGTTCGTAAAAATCATACATCTGTGCCGGGGTGCCGCGCGAATTTAACACCAGCCGACCGGTCCAGGCATCCGATGCGCCAAAAATAATGCTGCGATCCATATCCAGCGTCGAATTGGACGGCATCGGAATATCGGTAAATTTGGTGAAAGATGGCATTGGCGATCCGCCCTTGTTGCCATCCTGGGTGCTGGCCGTCGCGGTCGAGGAACCCGATGCCATATGTGACAGGTTCTCGCATCCGCCTAATATCAGCGAAGCCACCAACGCCACACCATATATGCCATGTCGTAATTTGATCATGTTTTCCTGTTCCTCATCCCAATCGGCATACTCTAACACCTTGCATAATCAAGTTGTCGGGTAAAATAAAGGTTCTCAATCGCTAAATTCTGTCTTTTTCAGACATATCCGCCATATCGGCGCATTTTTTATCGTTTAATCCTCATGGCAGGCAGGGCCATCGCCTTATGTTCATGTGATCAATATCTATTGAGGAGCCCCCTCTATAAAGGGGCGCGGCATTGTCGCTTTGTACACGGCACGACATTACAGTACCGATACTTTGCCGGTTCGCATTGATCTTTGCCGGTGTGAATAACGTTGTTTTTGGGGCTTTGGGGCAGGCTGGCAACTGTTGGTCATCTAAGTGCCCGGTCCGGGCGTTACGGTTGATATTGGCTTACTGTTAAGTATATGATTTTTGGCCTTTTGCTAAAAAAACGTCATAAACGTCATTTTTGTTTAAAAAAGGTATTTA
>TARA_R110002033_G_scaffold82668_2_pt1 | contig 17773 bp, 16 predicted proteins | sample TARA_R110002033 | Tara Oceans TARA_R110002033 (sample SAMEA4397051) | marine metagenome | biome: Polar Biome; feature: [SRF] surface water layer (ENVO:00010504); material: water (ENVO:00002006), including particulate matter (ENVO:01000060) such as... | depth 5 m
CGGATCGGTCATGACCGCGGGGATTAGGGGACGCGGGGCGCCGGTGCAAGCGGGATTTGTGCGCTGCGGAAGCCTGTCCCTTCGCTCGTCATTGCGAGGGCTGAAAGCCCGTGGCAATCCAGTGCGGCAGGCGGCGCTCTGGATTGCTTCGCTCCGCTCGCAATGACGAACAGTGCGGCCCGATCCGACAATCCACTCGCCCAATAAGGTTGCCTTAATGCCGTTAGTTGCCTTGCCACCGTTGGTGGCGAGCCTGTCGAACCACGCCTCTCGTCTGAAAGGCACCCTTCGATAGGCTCCGGACTGATCGACTTACTCGCTCAGCGCACCAGCGCCGGCCCGACCTGCCGAATATCCTCGACCATCACATAGCCATTATAGCTGCTGGGAATCTCGCCCAGCTGCTCGCCCCGCGTCAGGCCGCGACCGGAGCCGTCGGCCAGCGGCCCGGTGATCAGAATGCGGGCGCCTGCCGCCTCCATCCGCGCGATCGTGCGGTTGGGCCAGCCAGCCATCACCCACTGATAGTCCAGCGGTGCCACCAAAGTGCGCTCGCGGCAGCTGTCGGGCATGATCCCGAACCAGCCCATCCATGCATAGTCCCTGGTACAGGTCTTGATTTCCCCGGTTGTCCAGGTCCACGCGCCGGGGAACAGCTGGCGCATCCGCTCAACCGGTCCCTCGGCCCCGTAAAATCCGTCGCCTTCCTTCACCGGGTCGCGCCCGGCTCCTTTCAGGATCGCCGCCAGCTGATCGGCCTCCGCCGCATCCTTGCTCTTGAAATTGAACAGGAACGGCTTGCCGCTCTCGGCCGCCAGAGCCTCTTCCACCGTCGGAATCTTGCCGATGCCCTTGCCGCGCAGCGGAAAGCTCCTGCCGCCATCGGCGCTGTAGCCATGGCCGATGTCGAGCCGCTTCAGCTCCGCGAGCGTCAGGTCGCGGGTATCGCCCTTGCCGTCCGTCCGGCAATCGACCGTCCAGTCGTGAAACAAGACCATCCGGCCATCGCGGGTTGGCGCGACATCGACCTCGACCATATCCGCCTTGGCCGTGACCGCAGCGCGGATCGAATGGATGCTATTTTCGAATATCTCCAGCTTGTCCTGACCGGGCAGCATCCGCACCGCGGTGCAGTCATCCCGACCGACGCCGGTTGGATCGTAGAGATGATGCACGCCGCGATGGGCGATCATCTTGAGACTGCCTGCCGGGTGGGGCGCCCAGCGCGAACTGTTCAGCAAAAGCCCCAGCACCAGAAGAATCCACAAGCCGCCGATTCCCCGGAGCAATGCCCGCTTCATGCAAGCAGCGTCCTCGCCCGCTCGCAATCCTGGTCCATCTGCACTTTCAGCGCATCCAGATCGTCAAACTTCTCTTCCCCGCGCAGGAAATGGTGCAGTTCGACCTCGATCGTCTGGCCGTAGAGGTCTTCCGCAAAATCGAAGAAATGGGGTTCGAGCAATTCCTTCGGCGGGTCGAACATCGGCCGCACGCCGAGGCTCGCCGCGCCGTTCAGCACCCGGCCATCGGGCAGACGGCCCTTGACCGCATAGATGCCATATTTCGGGCGCAGATATTGGCCCATGTCGATATTGGCGGTCGGATAGCCCAGTTCCCGCCCGTTCTTGTCGCCGTGGATCACCTTGCCCTGAATCGCAAAAGGCCGGGTCAGCAGCCGGTTCGCTTCCTCGCAATGGCCTTCCTTCAGCGCCGCCCGGATTCGGCTGGAGGAGATCACGTCGTCGCTGTCGCTGATCGCCCGCACCGCCTCGCTTTTCAGCCCGTGCACCGCACCGACCTCGCGCAGCAGGTCGATATTGCCCTCGGCGCCCTTGCCAAAGGTGAAATCGGCACCGGTCACCACGCCGGCTGCGCCAAAGCGCTCGACCAGCAGCTCGGTGATAAAATCCTCCGCCGTCGTACCCGCCAGTCCGGCGTTGAATTCGAAGACCAGCATCGCGCTTGCGCCGGCATCGCAGAACAGCCGCTGGCGCTGGTCGAGACTGGTCAGGCGAAAGGGCGGCAGGTCGGGCTTGAAAAAGCGCACCGGATGCGGATCAAAGGTCGCGATAATCGCTGGCCGGCCTTCGTCCCGCGCCCAGTTCAGCGCCTTGCCGGCAACCGCCTGATGGCCGAAATGAAAGCCGTCAAAATTGCCCAGCGCCAGAATTGCTCCGCGCAGGTCGCCTTCGATCCGGTCATGTCCGTTCAGTCTGATCATCGAATCGCTATCGCGGGATTTTCCATTTGGTTCAACAAGTTCGTCATGCCGGGGGCAGGCCGGTCTCTATTCCGTCACCAGCTCGCGGGCATCGGCCCCCGGCTTGACCACCAGCGGCGTTTCCGGGGTCACCGGTCCCTGCGGCATTGTGGCGACCGGCATCGGCTCCACGCCCGCCCTGATGACCCGCAGCGCATTGAGTCCCATCACCGCCCGGATTTCCGCCTCGGTAAAGCCGGCGTCCATGAGCGCCTGGGTGATCTGGACAATCCCGCTGGTGTCGAACCGCGTCGTCACCGCACCGTCAAAGTCGCTGCCCAGCGCGACATGTTCGATCCCGACCAGATCGCGGACATGCCTTACCGCCTTGGCGACCGTCTTGGGATCGGTATCGCACATCGCGCCATCCCAGTAGCCGAGGCCAATGACCCCGCCGGTGGCCGCAACGCCCCTGATCTCAGCATCGGTCAGATTGCGATTGACCCCGCACACCGCCTGCACACCGCCATGGCTGGAGACCACCGGACGCCGCGCCATCTTGAGAATATCGGCGACCGTCGCATGGCTCGAATGGGCGATATCGACGATCATTCCCTTCTGCTCCATGTCGCGGATGATGGTCCGGCCGAATTTGGTCAGTCCGCCCTTTTTCTCGCCGTGCATCGATCCGGCCAGTTCATTGTCGAAAAAATGCACCAGTCCCGCCATCCGCATGCCCGAGTCATAAAGTTTCTGCAGATTTTCGCGTTTGCCTTCCAGCGTCTGCAGCCCCTCGGCCGAGAACATCACGCCGATCGGCCGCCGGTTGCGGGCGCGAAATTCGACCAGCCCGTCGACGTCGGCGGGATTGCTGATCTTGGCCAGCGCACCAGCCGAATCCTTCACCGCCCGGTCCAGCTTTTGCGCGTGATAGAGTTGCCGCTCGAGCAGCGAGAACCATGTCCGCATCGGCTGCAGCTGCGCGATCGCCAGCATGGTGATATTGTCTGTGTCGGCGCTGTTGCTGTCATAATTCTGGCCGCGCGGGGTCTTGGTCACGCTGGAGAAAATCTGCAGCCCGACATTGCCCTGCTGCATCCGCCTGAGGTCGATATGGCCATAGGTGACGGGGTCGGTGATCTTGCGCTGCCACAATAATGTGTCGCCGTGCAGATCGACGATCATCAGGTTGTCATGCAGTCGCTGCGCCTCTGCGCTGATCTCCGGCAGCGGCTTGCCGTCGACCATATTGGTCTGCTTTTCGAACCAGGCTGGCCCGAAGATCAGGAATGCGACGATGGCAACCGCGATCAGACCGAGAAGAGCCAGCGCGACTTTCTTCATGGCAGTTTTCGCTTCAGCGTAACAAAGCTGTAGGCCGGCTTGCCGTTTTTCGCCTCATGATCCTCGCGCGCCGTTTCTTCCCAGACCGCCTTGTCGAAGGCTGGCATTTTGGTATCGCCCTCGGGCTCGCTGTGCACTTCGGTCAGCTCGATCCGGTCGGCGCGGTCCAGAAATGCCTTGTAGATCTGTGCGCCGCCAATCACTGCGATATGCGGCGCATTGGCCATTTTCAGTGCTTGTTCGACGCTATCCGCGACATCCGCGCCATCGCCTTCCCAGTTCGTGTCCCGGCTGAGCACGATATGGCGTCGGCCCGGCAACAGGCCAGGCAGGCTGTCAAAAGTCTTGCGTCCCATGATCATCGGCTTGCCCATGGTCATGGTCTTGAATCGCCTCTGATCCTCGGGCAGGTGCCACGGAATACTGTCGCCGTTGCCGATCACGCCATTGTCGGCGCGGGCAAGAAAGAAAATGATTTCAGGATGGTTCATAGGCGACGCCTAGCGCAGTTCCGGCGGACTGCAAATTAGAAATATGTTTTGGTGACATGACCCATTTTGCGGCCCGGCCTGGTCTCGCCCTTGCCATAGAGATGCAGGTGATTGGCGCCGTCGGCCAGCAGCGCCTGCCATTCGTCCGCCTGCGGCCCGATCAGATTGTGCATCTCGACCCGATTCGCCGCCAGCCCGGTGTCGCCGAGCGGCAGGCCACAGATCGCCCGGATATGATTCTCGAACTGGCTGGTGACCGCGCCTTCGATCGTCCAGTGGCCGCTATTGTGCACGCGCGGAGCCATCTCGTTGAAAACCGGCCCGGATTCGGTGGCAAAAAATTCGCAGGTCAGCACACCGACATAGTCCATCGCCTCGGCCATCCGGGCGGCCAGCGCCCGGGCCGCGTCCTGCTGTGCCAGGATGGCATCGGGGGCGGGTGCGGTCGAGATGGCCAAAATCCCGTCCTCATGGACATTGTGCGGCGTGTTCCAGAAGCGGACTTCGCCGTCCTGTCCGCGCACCAGGATCACCGAAAATTCGTGGGAAAAGGTCACGAAACCTTCGGCAACGCAGGGCTTTCCGGCCACCGCTCGCCAATGGTCTTCGAGATCGTCTCCCGGCCGGATGCGGGACTGGCCCTTGCCGTCATAGCCCATGCGAATTGTCTTCAGGATCGCCGGGGTGCCGACCTCTGCTATTGCAATGTCAAGCGTGGCGCGATCGCTGACTTCCGCAAAGGGCGCCGTGGTGCCACCATGATCACGGGCAAAGACTTTCTCGGCGATCCGGTTCTGCGCGATATCCAGCGCCGCAATCGGCGGATGCAGCGGTGCGCAGTGTCGGATCTCGTGCAAGGGCCCAACCGGGACATTTTCAAATTCGAAGGTGACCACGTCGCAGCTTTCGGCAAAGCGGGTGAGGGCCGCGACATCGTCATCCTGGGCGCATGTGAACTCTGCGGCCACTTCGGCGGCGACGCTGTTCGCATTGGGCGCATAGACATGACAGCGATAGCCCAGTTGCGCCGCTGACACGCTCAGCATCCGGCCAAGCTGGCCGCCGCCCAATATGCCGATGGTTGATCCGGGAGGAAGGGTGCGCATAGGGATGGTTATGCAGGCTCGTCGGCGACGGCGTCGGTCTGCGCCGCGCGCCAGGCGTCCAGCCGCTCTGCCAGCGCCGGATCGGAATTGGCGAGTATCGCTGCTGCCAGCAGCGCCGCATTTTTCGCGCCCGCATCGCCGATCGCCAGCGTTCCGACCGGGATACCCGCGGGCATCTGGGCGATTGAGAGCAGGCTGTCGATGCCGCTCAGTGCCTTGGACTGAATGGGTACTCCGAGCACTGGCAGCCGGGTCATAGACGCCGCCATGCCGGGCAGATGGGCGGCTCCGCCGGCCCCCGCAATGATGACCTTCAAGCCGCGTTCTGCTGCCGAAGTCGCATAGTCATAGAGGCGGCCAGGGGTGCGGTGTGCCGAGACGATCTTCTTCTCGTGCGCTATGTGCAACTCGTCCAGAATGTCGCTGGCGAGTTTCATCGTCGCCCAGTCGGACTGGCTGCCCATGATTATTCCAACCGGAGGAGGTGCTTCGACCATTTCTGCCCCTGACAAATGCTGCGGAAGCAAAGCCGTTTAGTCGGGAATGTCTGCCGACGCAATGACGCTTATGGCGCCAGGGGAAATTCCTGAAGCCGGGTCTGAACTGGCCCGATGAGGTCAGTTTCCGGGATCAGGGACGCAACTATAGGTTCGTTTTCTGAATAACCTGTTGTATTTTAAAATATATATAAATATAATTTGCATCAGAACTAGGGATCGCAAATAAAATGCAACCAGATCAAGCGGGGCATCCTCCAAATTGCGGACAATGCGCCATATTAAGGCGGGAAATAGTTGTTCTGAAAGAGCAGCTGGCTGAAATGAAGCAACACGCCTATCATGACGCCCTGACCGGACTTTCAAACCGTCGCCTTTTTGTTGAGAGCCTTCAGGACCGCGTCGCAAGATGCCAGCGATATGGCGACAATTGTGCGGTTTTGTTTGTCGATGTCGACAATCTGAAGGCGGTCAATGACGAACATGGCCATTCCGTCGGAGACGCACTGCTGGTCCGGTTGTCCGAAATATTGAAAGGGCATATCCGGACATCGGATGTTGTAGCGCGAATTGGCGGCGATGAATTCGCGCTGCTGCTCGACAATCTGAATGGCGATCAGGTGGCGGACAAGATCGACTTTCTCCTTGAACAATTCCGCAATGAAAATTTTGTCTACGACGGCAAGAAATTGCCTTTCGGTGCTTCGATCGGCTATTGTTTCGTGGGTCCAAGAGACACGACGGAGGGCCTCATGTCCCGCGCCGATGCCGCCATGTACCGAGCGAAAGATGGGGCCAGATAAGAGCTGTTGCTAGTGGTTTCGCTACATTGCAGGGCGCACCTGCCTGGCCCCGGAACTAGCGCTCCGAGAGATAATAGCGTTCAATCTCGTTAAGATCGTCGTCCAGCTCATAGATAATCGGCTGGCCGGTCGGTATTTCCAGTCCAGTGATCTCGTCGTCGGGAATTTTGGACAGATGCTTGACCAGCGCGCGCAAGCTGTTGCCATGCGCCGAGATCAATATGCGTTTGCCATTCTGCAATTCAGGGGCAATCCGGCTTTTCCAGTAGGGCAATACCCGTGCAATCGTATCCTTCAGGCTTTCCGTAGACGGCACTTCAATGCCCTTGTAGCGCGGGTCGCTGGACATCTGATAGGGGCTGTCCGAAGCCATGGGCGGCGGCGGCGTGTCAAAGCTGCGTCGCCAGATATGGACCTGTTCGTCGCCATGCTGCTCGCGCGTTTCCTGCTTGTTGAGGCCCGTCAGGCCGCCGTAATGGCGCTCGTTGAGCCGATAGTTTTTCTCCACCGGCAGCCACAGCCGGCCCATTTCCTCGAGTGCGAGGTTGAGCGTCTTGATCGCCCGCGTCTGAACGCTGGTGAAACAGGCATCCGGATCGATGCCGCGTTCTTTCATCAGCTGCCCGGCGGCTTTTGCCTCCTCAACGCCCTTTTCGGTGACATCGACGTCCCACCATCCGGTAAAGCGGTTTTCGAGATTCCATTGCGACTGGCCGTGGCGAAGAAGGATGAGTTGCGGCATTGATGGTCCTTAAGCTTGTTTCGATCACCCCTAGCGGCGATGACAGGGGCCGCCAAGAGTGATTTCGGATCATTATCGGGAACCATTGTCTGCAGGAGTCTGGAAAGCCAGTGGGATCGAGCCAAAGTGCGGGCGCGCCATTTTTGCCCGCTGACAGCAGCGGGCTGCTCAGCGGCTGATCCTCGCTGCCGTTACGGCAACCGCCGGAAACGGGCGTGTCATTTTTACATCTCTCTTTGAAAAGGGTCCCGGCAAGCGGGATTTCTGCCTCGATTTAATGTAACATTTTTGCAACGTTTGTGTGGGAATCGGTGTTTGTCTGCGCCTCTCCGCTTGATCTAACGGCTCAATTAAACGACGGACGGCGCCCCACAGCTGTCGTAAATACAAGCCATCCCCCAGCAAAATGGCGATGACGACAACGAGTTCAACAGGAGTAAATATGAAGATCTTCAATAAATTTCTGATGGCGGCGCTTTGCACCTCCGCCATGACCACCCCCGCCTTGGCCCAGGATCAGGCCCCGGATGATGCGCAGCAAACAGAATCCTATGATGACAATGTGATCATCGTCACCGCGACCCGTCGTGCGCAGGATGTGTAGGCCATTCCTCTCGCCGTGACCGCCGTGAGCCCCGTTCAACTCGAACGCCAGGGCGTGGTCAGTGTCAGCCAGATCACCAATGTCTCCTCCAGCTTCTCCACCTCGAATGCGCAATTGGCATCGGGTTCCGTCGTGCTGCGCATCCGCGGTGTCGGCACGACCTCGAACAATATCGGTTTTGAATCGGCTGTCGGTATCTTCATCGACGGCGCCTATCAGTCCCGTCCAGGTGTTGCCCTTTCCGAATTTGTCGACGTCGAGCGCGTCGAAGTGCTGCGCGGCCCACAGGGCACGCTGTTCGGTCGCAACACCTCTGCCGGTGCGCTCAACATCACCAATGTTCGTCCGGACCTCAGCGAATTCGGCGGCTTTGCCAATGCCACCTATGGCAATCGCGATCTCTACGGCGTCCAGGGCGCGGTCAACGTGCCGATCGTCCAGGACAAGCTCGCTCTGCGCGTCACCGGCGCCTATCGCGAACGCGACGGCTATGTCACCGTGGTTGACGGCAGCGGCGCAAAGATCGGCGAATCGAACGGCACCGACCAGTATCTGGTCCGCGGCCAGTTAGGCTTCGAAAGCGACAGCGGCATCCGCGGCCGTCTGATCGGCGACTATGCCAAGAGCTCCGCCGGTTGCTGCACGCCTGTTGAAGTCCTGAAATCCCCGCTGGAAACGTCAGGCCTGTTCGCTGCGGTCGGACTGGGCCCTCGTGGCGGCATGGCGGCACCGGTTGTTCCGTCGAGCCCGTTCGATACGACCAATGCTCAGGTTGCGGTCGACAACCGCATCGCGACCGCCAATTTTGCGCCACAGACGAAATTTGACCAATGGGGCGTCACTGGCGAAATCGAAGTACCCTTGGGTGATGTCGCCGACCTGATCTATATCGGATCCTATCGCGAATATGACGCCGTCGAAGCCTATGATTCCGATTTCTCGGCGCTGGACGTGTTCAATGTCACCGACAACCAGACCTCGATCGAAACCATGACCCACGAACTGCGGGTCCAGGGCGAAGCCTTTGACGGAGCCCTGAATTGGCTCGTAGGTGGATATTATTCCAAGGAAGATATCTCGCAGAGCGTGTCATTCGCGCTCGGCGCGGACTTCGACCGGCTCGTCGGTGCCACCCTGGCCGGTGCTACCGGAGGCGCCAGCCTGAATCCGGCTAGCCCGATTTTCTTCGGCGCAACCCCGCTGCAGAACATCACCGGCTTTGATCCGTCGACCATTACCAACAACAACCAATATGCGCAAAACAGCAAAAGCTGGTCGATCTTCACGCATAATACGCTTGAAGTGACCGATGGGCTCGAGCTGACGGTTGGTCTGCGCTATTCGGACGAAAGCAAGGATGGCAGCTTCGTCAGCGGCGGTGGCAATAATCCGGTTTGCCCGGCAATTGTGGGTGCAATCTCTCCCGGTGGCAGTCTGAGTGCACTGCCTGCCGCGCTGCAGAATGCGTTCTTCAGTCTGGGCTGCTTCGCCTTCACGTCGCCAGCCGATGCGCCTTATGCTGCAGTCCTGCCATCTCCGCGGACCTTCAGCAGCCAGTATAAGGACAATGAACTGATCTACACCGGCAAGGTCGCTTATGCCTTTGCCGATCCGGTCAATGTCTATGCCAGCTTCACCCACGGCTACAAATCGGGCGGCTTCAACCTCGACTCGACCGCTGCGGCTGGTGGCGCTGATCCGCGCTTCGCTTCGGAAACCGTCAATGCCTACGAAGTTGGCCTGAAAGCCAAGTTCCTGGACAATGCGGTGACATTGAACCTGGCTGCATTCCGCGAGGAATTCACCAACTTCCAGGTTCTGGAATTCACCGGTGCCCAGTTCCAGACCTTCAATGTTCCGAAGGCGGAAACCCAGGGCGTGGAAATCGAAACGACGATCCGTCCGGACGAGCATTTCACGGTCAATGCTGCCATGACAATCACCGATGCCAATTATCCGGATGATTGCGCCGGTACCCAGACCGCTGCGAACGTCCTGGCCTTGTGTGGCAATTCGCTGACCAACGCACCGGATATTGTCGGTATCGCAGGCGCTACCTATACCAATGATATTGGCAGCAGCCTGAAATATTTCCTCAACGCCCAGGTGCGTATGGAAAGCGATCGCCGGACTTCGACCCAGGCGATTGATCCCGCCAATCTCGCGGCGAATATCCCGGTTCCGTTCGATGAGCAGGATGGCAACATCAAGATCAACCTGCGCGCCGGTATCGGCAGCCAGGACGACGTCTGGGGCCTCGAGGCCTTCGTGACCAACCTGACCAATGAAGTGACGCGCGGCGTGACCTTCAACACGGTGGCGCGTTCCGGTTCGCGGTCGGCCTTCATCCAGGAACCCCGCAGCTACGGACTGACCCTGCGCGGCAAGTTCTAGGCCAGCACCAAACAGGGGGGCATTTCGCCGCCAGACAATCAGGGGCCGGGTTTTCCGGCCCCTTTTTATTGCGCGGCCCAGCCATTGATGCAAAAGACGAAGCCTATGAAAAAATTTATCTTCCAGACGGTTCCCGTGCTCCATTTCGGCGAAGGCTGCCTTGCTGAACTGCCCGGCCAGATCGCTGCCCTGCGCGCCTCGCGGCCGATGATCGTCACCGACAGGGGCATAGTCGATGCCGGACTGATCGCACCGGTGGAACAGACCTTGCGCGCCGCCGGTCTCGAGGTCGCGATATTCGACTCCGTGGTCGCCGATCCGCCGGAGAAAATCGTCTTGCAGGCGATCGACACTGCGAAAGCAGCCGGCGTCGATATCGTCATCGGTCTCGGTGGCGGCAGTTCGCTCGACACCGCCAAGGTGGTCGCTGCGCTCGCGGTGGACGGTGCCCAGCCGCTGGCCGAAATTTACGGCGTCGGCGCGCTGCAGCGCAAGGGCCTGCCGACCATATTGATCCCGACCACCTCCGGCACCGGATCGGAGGTCACCGCCATCTCGATCCTGACCACGGGCGAAACCACCAAGGCGGGGATCGTCTCGCCCTATCTGTTCGCCGATGTCGCGCTGCTCGACCCGGCGCTGACGCTCGGGCTGCCCGCCGCTGTTACCGCCGCCACCGGCATCGATGCAATGGTCCACGCGATTGAGGCCTTTACCGGTCGCCATGCCAAGAATCCGGTCTCCGACATGCTGGCGATCGAGGCGCTCAGGCTGCTCACGACCAATATCGAAACCGCCTGCTCCGACGGCAGCAATATCGCGGCCCGAGAGGCCATGCTGCGCGGTTCGATGCTCGCCGGCCAAGCCTTTGCCAATTCGCCGGTCGGCGCGATCCACGCGCTCGCCTATCCGCTCGGCGGTATCTATCATGTCCCGCACGGCCTCTCCAATGCGCTGGTCATGCCCTATGTGATGCAGTTCAATCTCGAGGCCGCCGCTCCGCTCTACGCCCAGCTGGCCGATGCGCTGGATGTGCCGCGCGGCAGCGAGAACAGCGAAGAGGCGAGGGCGCAGCAACTGATCGACTATCTCGAAGCGCTCGCCGTCAAGGTGAAGGCACCCCGCAATTTGCGCGAGATCGGCATCAGGCAGGACGCCACCACCGAACTGGCGGAAGCGGCAATGCTGCAGACCCGCCTGCTGATGAACAATCCCAAAGAACTGACCCAGGCCGATGCGCAGAGGATTTACGATGCCGCCTGGTAACAGTGCTCGGGCAGAGCCGCCGGTCCGCTCCGCCTATCGCGCCGGCTCGCTGATCACCACCCGCTGGAACGACAATGATCCCTATGGTCATGTCAACAACGCCATCTATTATTTCTGGTTCGACACCGCGGTAAACCGCTATCTGGTCGAGCAGGGCGTGCTCGATATCACCGGCGGCGCGACCATCGGCCTGGTCGTCAACACCAGCTGCGACTATTTTGCCCCGATCGCCTTTCCCGATGACGTGATGGCGCGTATCCGCGTCGACCGGCTCGGCAACAGCAGCGTCACCTATGGCGTCGGCCTGTTCCGCGGTGACGAGGATATCGCCTCCGCCGCCGGCAGCTTTACCCATGTCTATGTCGACCGCGAAACGCGTCGACCGGTTTCCCTCCCATCCCCCTTGCGTTCCGCGCTGGAAGCGATAGAGTTTTAATCAACTGATTAAATTCTTGGGAGAGAAAGATGCTACGCCCCTTTGACACCGAAGAGCGCCGCCAGTTTCGCGAAACCTGCCGACGCTTCATCGAAACCGAACTGCAGCCGCACGCCAACGAGTGGGATGAAGCCGGCGAAATCCCCTGGGAAATGCACCAGAAGGTCGGCGCGCTCGGCGTCTGGGGCTTTGGCGTCGACGAAAAATATGGCGGCCTCGGCATGGACGATATCTTCATGCGCGCCGCCTGGGGCGAGGAAGCAGCCCGCGCCCACAACGGCGGCACGCTGGCGGCGCTCGGCGGCCGTTCGATCTCGATCGGCCCGATCCACAAGCTCGCGTCCGAGGATATCAAGGACCGCATCCTCAAGGACATCGTGCTCGGCAACAAGGGCTCCAGCCTCGGCATCACCGAGCCCGGCGGCGGCTCCGATGTCGCCAATATGCAGACCACCGCGCGGCAGGACGGCAACCACTGGGTGATCAACGGCGCCAAGACCTTCATAACCGGCGGCATGACCGCCGACTATTATGTCATCGGCGCCCGCACCGGCGGCGAGGGGCTGGACGGTATCTCGCTGTTCCTGGTCGAAAAGGATGCCGAGGGTTTCTCGCGCACCGCGCTCGACAAGAAAATGGGCTGGTGGGCCTCGGACCAGGCCTCGCTCTATTTCGACGAGGTGCGCGTGCCCGCCGAGAACATGCTCGGCGAAGAGGGCCGGGGCTTCATCCAGATCATGCACAATTTCAACCATGAACGGCTCGGCATGGTCGCGCAGAGCCTCGGCATGATGCGGGTGCTGCTCGAATATGCGATCGATTATGCGCAGCAGCGCCAGACCTTCGGCAAGCCGCTGATCCGCCATCAGGTGATCCGCCACAAGATCGCTGAAATGTCGGCCCGCATCGACCGGCTCGACGCCTGGCTGAACCAGATCTGCTGGCTCGCCGAACAGGGCGAGATGCCGGTCGCGCAGATCTGCAAGGCCAAGTTCAGCGCCACCAAAGATCTCGAATATTGCGCCAGCGAGGCGATGCAGATCCTCGGCGGCGCCGGCTATCTGCGCGGCAACCCGGTCGAGCGATTCTACCGCGAGGTCAAGGTGATGGCGATTGGCGGCGGTTCGGAGGAAATCATGCGCGATCTCGCGGTCCGGCAAATGGGCCTCTGATCGCGCTTGCCATTTCCGCTTCCGGGCGGATAAGCAGCGCGTCTGCAATCCGTTCGTGCTGAGCCTGTCGAAGCAAGCAGCGGCAACAGGCAAACAACTGGCTTCGACACTATGGGCTGATGGAACAACATATGTCCGATTTGATCTCTGCCGACCGCCGAACCGAGGATGCGCCGCCCCTGCTGCCCTCGGGCTCGGTGCTGATCGGCCTGCTGTCCTTCGCGATGATGGATGTGGCGATGAAGCGCCTGTCGATCGATCTTGGCGCCTATAATGCGCTGCTCTGGCGCGTGCTGACCGCGCTGGTCCTGGTCTCGATCCTCTACCTGCCGCGTCGTCCGAAAATGCCGGGCCCGACCGCGCGCAAGGTGCACCTGCAGCGCGGCATCATCGTCGTCTTCATGTCCTATCTCTTCTTCTGGGGCCTCGCCCGGGTGCCGCTGGCGGAGGCGATCGCGCTGTCCTTCATCGCCCCGATCATCGCTCTCTATCTGGCGGCGGTATTCCTCGGCGAGACCATCCACCGCAATGCCATCTATGCCTCGCTGCTCGGCTTCGGCGGTGTTCTGGTGATCGCATGGGGCAGGGCCTCGGGCGACTATGATGAAGCGGCGCTGCTCGGGATCGGCGCGATCCTGGCATCCGCCGTGCTCTATGCCGGCAATCTGGTGATCCAGCGGCAGCAGGCCCTGCTCGCCGGCCCGCTCGAGATCAGCTTCTCGCAAAATCTGATCATCGGCGCCTCCTTCCTGCTGCTTGCGCCCTTCTTCGCGGTGCTGCCCGACCGCGCCTCGCTCCCCTATATCGGGGCGGGCGCGGCCCTGTCGGTGATCTCGGCCCTGTTCATCGCCTGGGGCTACCGGCGGGCCGAGGCGAAATATCTGATCAATCTCGAATATAGCGCCTTCATCTGGGCGGCAATCTTCGGCTGGCTGTTCTTCCGCGAACCGATCAGCTGGACCACGGTGGCCGGCGCCCTGCTCATCGTCGCCGGCTGCTATCTCGCCACTCGCCGCGACCGCAAGGTCGCCCATATCGAAACCACCGCGGTCTGACCGCCGTGCTGCGCATCCCCAACCGGCAGGCCCGCTGGCTCTGGCTCGAGGCGCAGGGCCTGTCCGACAGCCCGACCGGTCCGCTGGACCTGCCGGACACCATCCGCCGTCTCGGCTTTGTCCAGCTCGACACCATCCAGAACGTCACCCGCGCCCACCATCACATCCTCTGGAGCCGCAACCAGAATTACCGCGAACCGATGCTCGACCGGATGCTGGGTCGGGACCGGAGGGTCTTCGAGCATTTCACTCACGACGCCTCGATCCTGCCCATGGAATTTTACCCGATGTGGCAGCGGCAGTTCCGGCGGCTTGGCGCCAAGGTCGCCGGTTACGCGTCCTATCAGAAGGCGGCCCAGCAAATCGCCCCGGAGCAGATCAAGGCGCGGATTGCGCAGGAAGGCCCGCTCTCCACTCATGATTTCGATACCCGGGTCGAGGGCGAAAAGCAGATGTGGGATCGTCCGCCGCACAAACGGGTGCTCGACCAGCTCTGGTATGCCGGCGACCTCGCGACCTCCCACCGCCAGAATTTTGCCAAATATTATGATCTGACGGAACGCGTCATCCCGTCGCATCATCGCGAAGCCGCTTATGAGGATTCCGCTCAGATCGACTGGCTGTGCCGCAATGCACTGGACCGTCTCGCTTTCGCTTCGCTGGGGGAAGTCCAGCGTTTCTGGGGCGCGGTCGATGCGAAAGAAGTGAGAGTCTGGTCACAATCGGCTCGCGATCCTGTTCCGGTCCTGGTGGAATCGCGCGACGGAACATGGCGCAATGCGCTTGCTGCGGTGGATATTGAGGCGCGTCTGGCCGCTGTCTCTGCGCCGACATCCAGGCTGCGAATCATCAATCCGTTCGACCCGGTGGTGCGCGATCGCAACCGGCTGGAAGCGCTGTTCGGCTTTGCCTATCGCAACGAAATGTTCGTGCCCGCCGCGCAGCGCAAATGGGGCTATTATGTCTATCCGATATTGGAAGGCGACCGTTTCGTCGGCCGAATCGAGATCAAGGCAGACCGCTCCGCCGGCACGCTCCGGGTAACGCAATTCTGGCAGGAACCGGGCATCGCCTGGCCTGCCGGACGACAGGAAAAGCTGACGGCAGAACTGGGGCGTCTGGGACGGCTGATCGGAGCCAGCGAAATATTGTGGGAATGTGACCGCGCGTAAAATCGCGGGCTGGCGTTACTTGACGGTGCCGCGAAAGCGCAATTCGCCGGATGCGCCGGGGGCAATCGGCTTTGGCAATATCCAGCGGATATGGGTGACATCGGACGCCACCGCTGGCCGGCTGGCCTGCTCGCCATCGGCCACGCTCAGGTCCGCCAATTTTCCGAAGGTCTTGCCGCCATCCACCGAGACCAGCGCCCAGTCTTCCAGCACCTCGACAAAGCTGACAGCCTTGTGGACGGGATTGTTGACCACAAAGCCGGTAACAGCCTGGTCGCCGCTATTCTGATAGCGATTGATGAACAGCAGCTTGTCTCCGGGCACGATCTTGACGGTCGCAGGATCGACGAGCTCCGTAGCATTTTCGCCATTTTCGGATTGCACCGTCCGCTCGACCTTGATCAGGCTGTCGATTTTTACATCGCTTTGCGGGTCAGCGGTCGTTGCCGCAAGCGGAGCGGCATAGGCAATATGAGATACGGACACCCCGGTCATCAGAACACCGGCAACCAGAGTTGCTTCGAGCAAAATCATACGCATATTCGACATTTCACTGATCCTGTTCATCCATATGGGATCGGGCAATGGCACCCGATCCGTCTTCACCGGGAATATCGACAAACTTGGTTAATTTCCCGTTAAAGCTTTTCGTGAAATTGCCGGTCCGGTGCCGAGAGAGCGGAACATCTTGCAAAAACTGTGGTATGCCGAACGGGCGTTGTTATTCGTTGGCGTCGCGATTCATCAACCGCTAAAGAGAAAGGCGATGGGTCGAACCACATATCGTTGCTGCCGCGGCATGCTGTTTATTCTGCTGATGGGCGCGCTCATCCGGCCCGCCAGCGCCCAGACTGCAGCAGCACCCGCCGCAGCCGCAACGGACGAGACGGATCTCGAAACACCGCTTGACCCGGATCAGCCGCTCACCGAATTTCCGGATTTCGGTGTCGAATGGCCCGATCTGGATGACACAACCGAGCCGACGCTTGACGAGAGCGAGACGGAAACGACTGCTGTCCCGGCGTTAGAAGAGAATAGCCCGGATCAGCAGGCACCGGCTGAGCAGGCGCCGGCCGAGGAACGGCTGTTCGAGAACGAAAGCGCGGCTGACGAGTATCGACCCACTGATGCGCTGGCGGAAACCGCCTACCGGATCAGCTTTGAAGGATTGCCCGATAGGCTGGGGGAAAGCTTTGCCAGCCGCTTCGAGATATTGTCGGCATTGGAACAATATCGCGACGACGATGCCAATTTTGCCCAGATTCGCAGACGCGCGCAAAGCGATGAAGAACTGGTCGAACGGCTGCTCAGAATAGAAGGCTATTATGACGCGGTCGTCCAGACGCGTTTCGAGACCGACGGCGCGGAGCGTGTCCATGTGGTCATCGAGGTCCAGGCGGGACCGTTATATAAGCTCGCGGCGATCACCTTGCCCGGCCTCGAAAAGGCTGTGCCGCCCGATCCGGAAAAATTCCGCGAGACCTTTGGCTTGCAGACAGGGGCAATCGTCAACAGCGACGAGATCACCGAAGCCATTGGCCGGCTTGATATGGCGATGGTGGAAAATGGCTATGCCTTTGGCAAAACCGGCGAGCCCGAGCTGGAAATCGATCATGCCGCGCGTCTGGGCGATCTCGAAGTTCCGGTCGTGCCCGGCGGTCGTTTCCATTACGGTTCGATCGTCATGGCGCAGAGCGATCTGTTCGATGCCGATCATGTGCAGATGATCGCCCGTTTCGCCCCCGGCGATCTCTACCAGGCCTCGGATGTCGAGGATCTGCGCCGGGCCCTAATCGCGACCGGTCTGGTTTCGACCCTGTCCATCGACCCCGTGGTGGCCGACGATCCGGACAAGGTGGATATCGCGGTTAACGTGACCCCGGCACCGCTGCGCACCATCGCCGGCGAACTGGGCTATGGCACCGGCGAAGGCGCCCGCGCCGAAGTCAGCTGGGAGCACCGGAGTTTCTTTCCGCCAGAAGGCCTGATCCGCTTCACCGGCGTCCTTGCGACGCAGGAACAATCCGGCAGCATTGCCTATCGCCGCAACAATTATCATCGGCGTGACAATGTTCTGAACGGTCGTACGGCGCTCAGCGTCGTCGATCGCCCGGCGTTCAAGGCGCAGACTTTTTCTGTCGCCGCCAATATCGAGCGGAAAAGCAGTCTGATTTACCAGAAACGCTGGAGCTGGTCCGCGGGCGTCGAACTGCTGGCATCGCGGGAAACCGATGTCACCGGGCCCACCGGTGCGACCGGCCGGGACACCTATTTCATCGGCGCGCTGCCCGGACTCGTCACCTTTGACGCCAGCGATGATCTGCTCGACCCGAGCAGGGGCTTTCGTCTGTCGGCCCGGGTGGCGCCGGAAGCGTCCCTGCAAAGTGGCAGCTTTTTCTACGTCCGCAACCAGTTCGACGGCAGCGCCTATTTCCCGGTCTCCGACAAGATCGTGCTGGCCGGACGCACCCGGCTCGGCTCGATCGTAGGC
>TARA_R110002033_G_scaffold8760_6_pt1 | contig 17772 bp, 15 predicted proteins | sample TARA_R110002033 | Tara Oceans TARA_R110002033 (sample SAMEA4397051) | marine metagenome | biome: Polar Biome; feature: [SRF] surface water layer (ENVO:00010504); material: water (ENVO:00002006), including particulate matter (ENVO:01000060) such as... | depth 5 m
GTGTTCTGACCCAAAAAGATGTTATTAAAAATGCAAAGACACCATCAATGATAGTTGGTGATATTATGCAGAGAAAATTTAAGACCGTAGATGTTTCAATGGAAATTAGTAAGGTATTGGAAATGATAGGTAAAGAAAAGAATAATTTTTACCCAGTAGTGGAAAACGGTCTGCTTGTTGGAGCTATAGATACAACGAATATCAGCGAATTTATACTAATTAAAACTTCGAGCTTAGACAAGGTTGAGTAAATATACTGTCACTAACTAATCTATTTTTTATAATTAACTTTAGTATTATGGAATATAAAGGATAGAATTTCTCAAGAGAATTATTTCGCTAGATTTTTTATTTTGCAATGAGTTATCAATCTTCTTGTTTTAAAATTATCAGTTTTTTAATATAAAAAATTCAGTATTAAATAAATACTGAATAGATGCTAATCTTCATTTTTATGTTTTCGTTTGCTACGAATAAAATCTAGTGCTTTACCTGAAAGGAAAGTGATCAACAAACTTTTTACAGTTTTATTTTGAGAAAAATTGATTCCTAGACCTTGTCTTATTTGACGAGGAACTAAATCGGTTTTGGTTTGATTGAATTGTAGTTTAATGCTCTCTTCGTCAATTTGACGCCTTAGATTAAGAACCTTCAATCGCTCATCTATTTCTTTAAAAGAATGGTATTGATTACTCATAATCAGTCAAAATAATATTTAGATAATTTTTTAAGTACGGGTCTATTAAGCTGTTCTCTAAAAAGATAGAGTAATATAGCGATAAGAATATAAAAGCCAGCTACTAGTATAAACCCACTAAAATAACTGTTCAATACCTCGGAAAGCCATAGACATGCTGCGAATGAAACAAAAAGCAATGCAAAAAGTGAGCTTACGCCAATTAGAATAAATTTTAGTAAACCTGTGACATTCTTTGATAGAACTTTAAAAATTTTAAGCCTATAGTATTCATCGCTATGTTCAATATATGACCCCACTTCGGTTTTTAGCCCCATGAGGTCATTTTTCAATTCTTCAAAAGCCATGGCTTATTTGTTTAGTTGGGCATTCTTAGCTTTCAAATCTTCAAGTTTACGTTCTAACTTGTCAATAATATCATCTGCTTTGTAGCTCATAGTAGAAATAGCTTCATCTAGTTTTCTATCAAAAGCATCCTTCTTTTCATTTGCTGTTTTAGTAAGTTCATCTTTTGCATGTGAAACACGTTCAGCTAAATCATGACTAGTATCTTCTACTTTTCTTTTGATTTTATGACGGGTTTCAATGCCTTTTTCTGGAGCATAGAGAATACCTATTCCTGCACCAATTGCAGCTCCGGTTAAAAGAGCTAGTAATACATTTCCACTATCGTTTTGCATGATATTTGTTTTTAAGTTATTATGAAATTCTAATTCCATAATAAATTTAAGTACTAAAAAACGATTTGGATATGACATACATCATATTCAGCAATTTATGTTTTAGGTAAATTGCTGTTTATGAGAATGATTGTGGTGTCATAGATCTGATGACAAGCCTAAGAATAGAGGTGAGATAATGGTAACCTAAAAGATAATTTTAGTGGTATTTAAGCTATTAAATTATAAACTTGCTTTGCAATCTCTAATTCTTCGTTAGTTGGAATCACCAATATTTTTACTTTAGAACTCTCTGTATTTATTTCACGAATTGTAGATGATCTTAAATCATTTTTAGCATCATCTAAATGAATATTAAAATAGTTCATATCCTTACAAACTAATTGACGCATTAAGCTTGAATTTTCACCGATACCTGCTGTAAAAATAATAGCATCTAAACCGTTCATAGTAGCTGTATAAGCTCCAATATATTTTTTAATGCGGTAAGCATTCATTTCTAAAGCAAGAATACATTCATTGTTACCTTTACTAGCCTCGCTTTCAATATCACGTAGATCATTATAACCTGTAAGACCTAGCATACCACTTTGTTTATTCAAGAGTTCCTTAACATCATCTATGCTATATCCTAAGGTGTCTACCATGTAAAAAATGATAGAATGGTCAATATCTCCACTTCTGGTACCCATCACAAGTCCGTTAGAAGGAGCAAAGCCCATACTATGATCTACACTTTTTCCGTCTTTAATTGCGGTTATGCTGCAACCATTTCCTAAGTGAATCGATATGAGCTTTGATTTTTTGAGTTTTAGATATTCTATAGCTTTTTCAGATACATATTTATGGCTGGTACCATGAAATCCGTAAGCCTGAATTCCTTTTTCTTTATACAATTCCCCTGGTATTGCATATTGTTTTGCTTTAACGGGAATTGTTCCATGAAAAGCGGTGTCAAAAACAACAAATTGCTTAGAGGTATCAAATATTTCCTCAGCCATTAATATACCTTCTAAATTAGCAGGGTTATGCAATGGAGCTAGAGGAGAAAGGTTTTTAATCTTGTTCTTTACTTCCTCATTTATTAAAGTAGTTTTTGTGTAGCTACTACCGCCATGTACAACACGATGCCCAATAGCATCAATATCATCTGTACTTTTTATTACCCCTTTTTCACTATCGAGTAGAAGGGACGTAATTCGTTTTAAGCCCGCTTTATGATCTTTAATTTCATAAATTTTCTCAATTTTAACGTGGTCTGTTTTATAGGATGAAATAGCTTCTTTACTCCCAATACGTTCTATTGATCCAAGACAAATAATCTTTGCCGAAGGCATTTCTAAAAGTTGATATTTTATAGAAGAACTACCGGAATTGATAATTAAAATATTCATGAAAATTGGTTTAAAATCCTTGTGCTTGTATTGCAGTTATAATTACGGTGTTAAAAATATCATCTATGGTGCAACCACGACTTAAATCGTTAACGGGTTTGTTTAGCCCTTGTAACATTGGACCTATTGCCAAAGCTCCGGTTTCACGTTGTACAGCTTTGTAGGTATTATTACCTGTATTTAAATCAGGGAATATGAATACACTTGCCTGTCCGGCTACTTCAGAATCTGGTAATTTACTTAGTCCTACTTTAGCATCAACCGCGGCATCATATTGAATAGGACCTTCTACTTTAAGGTCAGGTCTTTTTTCTTTAATTATTTCGGTGGCCTTACGTACCCGGTCTACATCTTCACCAACACCGGAAGCACCAGATGAATAAGATAACATGGCTATTTTTGGCTCAATACCAAAAGCTGCGCTTGTTGCGGCAGAGGAAATAGCAATTTCAGATAATTGTTCTGCTGTTGGGTTAGGATTAATGGCACAATCTCCAAAAACAGTTACCCTATTAGGTAAACACATAAAGAAAATGGAAGAAACTATTGAAACATCGGGTCTAGTTTTAATGAATTGAAGTGCTGGTCGAATCGTGTGTTGGGTAGTATGCACTGCGCCGGACACCATGCCGTCTGCATGACCTTTGTATACCATCATAGTCCCATAATAAGAAACATCTTCCATTAAATCTTTAGCCATGGCTAAATTGACATTTTTATGTTTTCTTAGTTCAAATAACGTGGTGGCGTATTCAATAAATTGATCAGATGTAGTAGGATCAATAATAGTTATAGAATCAATATCCAAATCGATATCCAATTCCATTATTTTAGCTTTAATCTGTTCCTTGTTACCTAACAATGTGATGGATACGGCATCAGCATCAATTAGTTTTTTTGTGGCTAAAAGGATACGTTCATCTAACCCTTCAGGCAAAACAATATGTTTTTTTGTGGACTTAGCTTTTTGAAGAAGGTTGTATTGAAACATTCTAGGGGTAATTCCCTTTGCCTTAAATGTAATTAAGCGTTCTGCTAATTCTTTAGTAGGAATATGCTTTTCAAACTCTTGAATAGAGGTAACTATTTTCTCTTTATTATCCGCATAAATACGAGGTCTAATGGTGCCAATTCTATTGGTTACGGAAAATGTACCGCCAGCAACCGAAAGTATTGGAATTATATCTGAAAGTCCTTCAATTAGTTTTGTGATAGATTCCTCTGGAAGTAGGCCGCCCGTAAGAACAATACCTGAAAGTTTTGGATAATTAGTAGAGATATTGGCTTGTAACGCGCCTAGAATAATATCTGCTCTATCACCTGGGGTAATAACTAAACTATCTTCTTTTAAATGGGTAATGTAATTTCGTAATTGCATTGCACCAACACTAAAACCGGCTACTTGATTATTCATGTAATCTTCACCAAAAAGAATTTTAGCATCCAACTCTTGAGCTATTTCTTTTACCGTTGGACTACCTAAAATGCTATTAGTTGGAATGGTGCCTACTAATACATTATTAGGTAATTTTTCTTTTAATCCGTTAGAAACGATATCCAAATTTTCTGGCTGAACTTTATTGGCGATAATCAATAAAACTTCAACCCCTTTCTCCATAAATGAATCGTAGGCCATGTACAAATTGCCTAATAATTCATCTAATGTTTTGCCCTTTCCGCTTGCAAGAATAACCGCTGGAATACCTAAATTCTTAGCTATGAGTACGTTGATGTCCCATTCAATAATGGCTCCTTCTCCAGAAAAATCTGTTCCTTCAACTAATACAAAATCGAACCTATTTTCAATGGTTTTGTACTTATGAATGATATGACCAACAATTTCATCGTCTTTATCCTGGTTTTTTAATTGTACCACTTGACTACGCGTATATGCGTATGCCTCCTCTGGCTTCATATCTACATTAAAGTAGCTCAAAACCGTATCAATATGATTGTCAATTTTTCCATTTGCAACGTCATCAATAATAGGTCTGAAATAGCCAACTTTTGCTGTCTTGCCTAATAAGAGTTGCATAAGGCCCAATGAAACAATTGATTTTCCACTATTGGGTTCAGTGGTGACAATATAAATAGCTTTACTCACGTGTTAATGGTTATATGTGTTTATTAAACCTTTAAAAATAAGGTGTGCTTGTTAAAATCTGACACTAAATTTAAAGTTCTAGATTATTTTAAATTTTATAAGGTATTAGATATAAATATAAGTAATGTTATTGCGACAACAGTCTCGTTTTCTTATTTGAAACAAGGTTAATTTAAATTGTTTTAAGTTTTCAAATCTGAATTATAACTAAATAAACAAAGGCAAATTTAATTACCATAGGCTCATTTAAACATGACAATGCTCATAGTATAGGTATGAGCATTGTCATTTTTATCGAAAGTAGTTTACACTACTTTCGATTCATATAACAATGTAGTTTGTACTATGACCGAGAAGTTTAAAAAAGACCCTGCTCCACAATTTTTAACAGAAGAACGTGCTTTTCTTGATGGTCCTAGAAGTAGGTTTAAAGAATTGTGGTTTACGTTTAAGGTACAATATCAGTTTATTAGAGCATTCAGAAAATTACACTTTATTGGACCCTGTGTAACCGTTTTTGGTTCTGCTCGTTTTAATGAAGATAATGTCTACTACAAAAAGGCAGAAGAAGTAGGTAGAGCATTATCTGAAATGGGGTTTGCTGTTATGACCGGTGGCGGACCAGGTATTATGGAAGCGGCTAATAAAGGTGCTTACCTAAACAATGGTTATTCTATTGGGTGTAATATTATACTGCCGCACGAACAAAAACCGAACCCCTATTTACATAAGTGGATCAACATACCTTACTTCTTTGTACGCAAATTTTTACTGCTGAAATATTCATATGCATTTGTTGTGTTGCCAGGTGGTATTGGAACGCTGGATGAGCTTTTTGAAGCAGTAACGTTGATACAGACTAAAATGATTCACAACTTTCCGGTAGTGGTTATTGGTAAAGAATATCATAAAGAACTATACCACCATATAAAGACCATGGCTGACAATGAAAGTATTTCAAAAGAGGATATGGATTTAATGTTCTTGACAGATTCGGTTGAAGAAATGAAAGCGCACCTTAAAGAACATGCCGTTAAACGATTTGGACTTATTAAGAAACCAATGCGTAAAAGATGGTGGTTTGGAGAAACCGAAAGAAATTATAAAAATAATAACCTATAATAATGAAAATCAGACTTATATATTTAATGACCCTTATTTTTTCTTTGGTCTTTCTTAATTCTTGTCAGTCAAAAAAACAATCAAATTTAGAAACAGCTCAAATAGACAGTACAGGAATAACACTGGTGTACCAAAAGTTAGTTAATGAACCAACACTCATACAGATTTCAAAAGATATTAGGGTAGGAAAGTATTTTCAGTTCATGGATTCTGTGGTTGGTAAATATGATTCTATTGTACCTTATGATTTATCTGAACATCTACTGGTGCGCAATAATCCTTGGATTATTGATGCACTTGAAAACACTGATTATTATAGAATGATGGCTCGCGATTCATTTGTGTATGACCAAAAGCAAATGATAGCGCTACCAAAAGGAAGTCAATTAACTATTCCAGATTCACTCAGTGCCTGCAAATTATTAGAAGCATTTTCTAATACAGAAATTGATGTGAATATACCTGAGTTTAAATTACGCATCTTTCAAGATTCTATTTTGTTGTACGAGTTTCCGGTAAGAGTAGGGCAATTTAGAGAACGGTATTTAAAATTTGGTGACCGAGTAACAGATTTAAGAACGAAAACAGGAAAAGGTACTATTGTTAAGCATGTTAAGCATCCAGATTTTTATAATCCTGTAAATGGAAAGCGTTTTTACGTAACCAGAAGAGATGATGAGAAGACTACAATGATGCCGCAAATTCCATGGATAGAAACTGAAATCAATAATGTCAGAAATGGACAAATGATTCACCCTACTACAAACCCTAAAACATTAGGTAAAGCATATTCTAACGGATGTATTGGGTTAGGGGAGGCAGATTCGTGGCGAGTGTATTATTATGCACCATTGGGTACCAAACTCCGAATTAGGTATGATTTAGAGACCTATGATGAAGGCATGGTTATTTCTGTGCTAAGAGATATTTATCGTTTAGCCAATTAGAATGAATATGAATTGGCTTTGTATCCCTAACTAAGGCATGCTATATTAATAATTTTATTAATTTTACTTAAGTGAATAAGCTATTTTCCATACTACTATCATCGCTCATCATGCTACAAAGCTTTGGTGTGCATTATGATGATATTGTTCAATTAGACGAACTAATTGAGCATGCGCAGTTTCATAGCGAACAGTATGGAGATAATATGATTGTTTTTCTTTCCAAGCATTATGGAGAATTAAAAGCGGATCATCAAAGAGATCACCAAGAAGAAAAAAAGGATCATGAAAAACTTCCTTTTAATCATAGTAGTACTTCTCATACATGTGTGGCAGATGTTTTTATTAGTATCTATAAGTCAGATTTGAATGTAGTTGAATTTTTAGATTATAAATCTGCCAACTTCTATTATCAGGCAGCAACATCTTCATTGCATACACAAGGTATTTTACAACCACCGCGCATTTCATAATACAATCGATTTTTAATTTTTTAGTTCAAATTCATTTTTGTGAATTTGAGCGCTTAACATTGATTTATATGAAAACATGCTTTCACATATCATTAATTTCAGTTTAAAGAATAAGCTAATTATTCTATTATTTACCGTATTCATAGTGGGCTACGGACTATTTGCTCTTTCACAAATTCCGATTGGGGCAGTGCCAGATGTAACGAATAACCAAGTTCAGGTCATTACTACCTCGCGTAACCTTTCTACTCAAGATATGGAACAATTTATAACCTATCCGGTAGAATTGGAAATGGCAAACTTGCCAGGGGTTAAGGAAATTCGTTCTGTGTCAAAATTCGGTCTATCGGTGGTAACCATAGTTTTTGACGATGATTTAGGAACATACTTGCCAAGACAATTAATTGCCGAGAAAATAGCTTCTGCTTCAGAGAAAATACCAGCTGGTTTTGGCACTCCACAAATGGGACCAATAACTACAGGGTTAGGGGAAATCTACCAATATGTTCTTGAAGTTGAACCAGAGTATAAAGATGAGTATACCACTACAGATTTAAGAACAATACAAGATTGGGTCGTTAAGCGACAATTGTCTGGTATACCAGGTGTTGTTGAGGTTAATACTTGGGGTGGCTTTTTAAAACAATATGAAGTTGCTATAAATACTCAAAAGTTAAACGCCATGAATATTACAGCAAGTGATGTTTTTAAATCGCTTGAAAGTAATAATAGTGTTTCTGGTGGTGGGTATATAGAAAAGGTGAATCAGGCATTTTTTATTCGTGGAGAAGGCTTGGTTACATCTCTTGATGATATTAGAAATATTGTTGTGAAAAATGAAGGCGGAGTCCCTATCTATATAAAAGATATTGCCACGGTAGATTTTGGTAGTGCCATACGTTTTGGAGCGATAACCGGTAATGGGGAAGGAGAGAAGGTCATGGGGCAAGTGATGATGTTAAAAGATGCGAACTCTAAAAAAGTGATAGAGGCTGTTAAAGAACGTGTTGCTGAAATTTCAAAGTCGTTACCAAAAGGCGTTTATATAAATCCGTTTTTAGAGCGAAGCGAACTAATAGCGAAAACCACTTTTACGGTCACCGAAAACTTAATTTTAGGATGTTTGATAGTCATCTTTGTGGTAGTACTGTTATTGGGAAACTTCAGATCTGGTTTAGTGGTAGCATCGGTAATTCCGTTATGTCTGTTGTTCGCATTATCGCTCATGTATATATTCGGAGTCGATGCCAATTTAATGAGTTTAGGGGCAATTGATTTCGGTATTATAATAGATGGTGCGGTAATTATTGTAGAGTTCATAGCCTTTGAAATCACAAGAAAACAGCAAGAAATCAATAGTCTGGCAACGTCTGAAAAACAACAGCTAAAAGATGAGATAACCTTTAATGGGGCATCAAAAATGATGAATTCTGCCATTTTTGGGCAACTTATAATATTAATCGTTTTTATTCCTATTCTATCTTTAAGTGGTGTGGAAGGTAAAATGTTTAAGCCTATGGCATTAACATTTAGCTTCGCCCTAATTGGCGCAATGATTTTATGTTTCACCTATGTGCCAGTGGCTGCATCAATTTTCTTGAAACCGTCTAAAGAATCTGATAAGAATATTTCGGTTCGCCTAATGAAATGGTTGAACAAGAAATATGAACCAATTATAGACTGGGCATTACAAAGTAAGAAATTGGTTTTGGGGATTGCGTCGTTATTTCTTTTAGGTGCCATATTCTTGTATAGCACTATGGGTAGTGAATTTGTGCCAACATTAGATGAAGGTGATTTTGTAATTCAGCCTGTTTTAAAAACGGGAACGTCATTAAGTAAGACCGTAGAAATAACCACTGAGATTGAGAAAATTCTTCTTAAAAATTTTCCAGAAGTACAACAGGTGGTTACGAGAATTGGGGCTGCCGAAGTACCAACGGATCCAATGTCAATGGAAGAAAGTGATGTCATCATTAAACTGGCTCCAAAAGGGGAATGGACAAGTGCTGATTCCAAAGATGAACTAGCCGATAAATTTAAAGAAGCTTTGGCTATTATACCGGGTATGGAAGTAGAGTTTACCCAACCTATAGAAATGCGTTTTAATGAGCTGATAACCGGAGTACGGGCAGATATTGCCATAAAAATTTTCGGACCTGACTTAGATGTTTTAGCTAAAAAAGGAAGTGAGATTGGTAATTTGATTAAGAATGTAGAAGGTGCCGCAGATATTAGTGTGGAGAAAATTGCGGGTTTACCAGAAATGAGTGTCAACTATGACCGTGCTAAAATTGCCCGTTTCGGGTTAAATATTCAAGAATTGAACGATATGGTATCTATGGGTTTTGCAGGTAAAACTGCTGGCAGTGTATTTGAGGGAGAAAAGCGATTTGATTTAGTAGTACGGTTAGATAAAGCAAAGCGACAAGATATGGATGACCTCAAAAATTTATATGTAGACCTACCAATGGGCGGTAAAGTGCCTTTGACAGAATTGGCAGAAATCAGTTATAAAAAAGGAGCCGCTAAAATTTCTAGGGATGATACAAAGCGCCGTACCGTAGTAGGGGTGAACGTTCGTAACCGCGATTTGCAGTCGGTAGTGGACGATGTTCAGCAATTGATTAATGAGAAAGTCAAGTTACCGGCAGGTTATACGATTACCTATGGTGGACAATTCGAAAATTTACAGAGCGCTCGTGACCGTCTTATAATAGCAGTGCCAATTGCATTGGTGCTCATTTTTGCACTACTTTATTTTGCTTTTAAATCGGTAAAAGAAGCGCTAATCATTTATTCTGCAATTCCATTGGCAGCAGTTGGTGGCGTATTGCTTTTATGGATGCGAGGTTTGCCATTTAGTATATCTGCCGGGGTTGGGTTTATAGCACTTTTTGGTATAGCGGTACTCAACGGAATCGTTTTAATAGAGCATTTTAAAGAACTGAAAAAACATTCGTTCGATAGTTTAGACGCGTTAATAAAACAAGGCACAAAAGATAGATTAAGAGCTGTCTTGCTTACCGCTTCTGCAGCTGCTCTAGGTTTTTTACCGATGGCAATATCCACAAATGCAGGGGCAGAGGTGCAAAGACCATTGGCAACTGTAGTAATTGGGGGCTTGTTTACGGCTACCATATTAACCTTGGTCGTTTTACCTGTGCTCTATTCCATCTTTGATACGTATGAGAATTCAAGAAAACCAATTCCTAAAACAACATTGCAAAATGGTATAGCGTTTATTGCGCTACTCATAACTGTTGGCGTATCTGCACAAGAAGCAAAAGGTCAAAATCTTGATGAATTGTTATCCTTAGCTATTGAAAACAATATGGGTTTAAAAGCTGGTAAATTAAAGGTTGAGGAATCTCAATCGATGATTAACAGTGCTTTTAATTTTAATAAAACGCATGTGTATTATGAGTATGATGATAATAATCTAGCCATTAATGACGTACCATTAAAGGTCTTTGGTGTACAACAAGATTTTCGTTTTCCAACTGAATATTTTTCTCAAAAGAGGGTGAATAAGGTGAGGAATAATTTGGTGCAAACTGAGTTCGATATTCAAAGTAAGGCTATTGAAAGAGATGTGACTATTGGGTATTACGAGTATCAAATTGCCCGTGAAAAAGTTAGGGTTTACAAACGTTTAGATAGCTTATATGCTAATTTTTCATCTGTTGCCGCCAGAAAATTTGAACTGGGCGAAACCAATTATTTAGAAAAAATTACCGCAGCTTCAAAACAGCGAAAAATCAATCTAGATTATCAACAGGCAATTCAGCAAGTATCCATGGCACATGCTAATTTGTTGCGAATAATTCAAGTTGAGGATAGTTTGGAGCTATCTGAAGAAATGAATCTTAAAATCGATTTGAAAGCTATTACTGTTGAAAGCACTCCAGAGATTGCCTATTATGAAACTAATATGCAATTAATGGCTGCCGAAAGTAATTTTGAAAAACAGCAATTACTTCCAGATATAAGTGTAGCCTACTTTCAAGGTTCAAATTCAGAGTTGAACGATAACCTTATTGGATATCAATTGGGTTTGAAAATTCCGTTGTTGTTCAGTGGGCAAGCCGCTAGAATTAAAGCTTCAAAAATTGCCAAAGAACGGGCGATAACCGAGTCCATTGATTATAAAATTCAAATAAAGTCGAAGCAAGAAATCTTACTCGAAGAAATTTCACAGATTCAAAATTCGCTCAATTATTATGAAAATGAGGGCACTGAGCTATCCGATGAAATTTTAAAAACCGCTCAAATTAGTTTTAAAAATGGTGAAATTGATTTCTATCAATATATACAGAGTCTAGAAAGCGCCTATGATATTAAATTGGGCTATCTAGATAAATTGAAAGAGTACAATGCAACTGTTATAAACATTAATTTCTTAACCTTATAAATACTGCATCATGCAAAACTATATATATAAAATTTTAGCCTTATTCATTTTTGTGTTATTATCAAGTTGTGGAGAAGCAGAAAAACAATCCAACGAAAATGGTGCGTCAGAAGGAAAAGCTGATGACCGAATTCAAATTTCTAAAGCACAATTTGATCAGAACAAAATGAAGTTAGATGTCATAAAAGAAATGGAATTTCCTATAACTATTACTACCTCAGGTATGATAGATGTGCCGCCAGAAAATAGAGCAGTAGTTAGCGCCACTATGGGCGGTTATATTAAAAGAACACCGTTGTTAATAGGGGATAAGGTTCGTAAAGGTCAATTATTGGTGACTATTGAAAATCCGGAGTTTGTAGCCTTACAGCAAGAATATATGGAGGTGAATGGTCAACTAAGTTATTTAAAGGCTGAGTATGACCGCCAGCAAACTATGGTTGAAGAAAAAATATCTTCACAGAAAAGCTTTCTAAAAGCAGAGAGCGACTATAAAACAGCGGTCGCAAAATATAATGGGCTACGTAAGCAATTAGGCATGTTAAATATTTCAGCAGAACAAGTTGAAAAAGGTAATATAAGTTCTATAGCATCCATTTTTGCACCAATAGCGGGAAGTATCACCAAAGTAAATGTATCTAGAGGAACATTCGTTTCGCCGTCGGTTTCAATCATGGAAATTATTAACAACGACCATATTCATTTAGAGTTGTCTGTTTTTGAGAAGGATATTTTGAAAGTGAAGAAAGGACAATTAGTAACGTTTAAAATACCAGAATCATCAACAGAAATTTTCAAGGCAGAAATTCATTTAGTAGGTACTTCAATTGATGAGAATAGAACAATTAAAGTTCACGCTCATTTAGAGGATGAAGAGGCTGCTAATTTTCTAACAGGAATGTTTGTAGAGGCGAATATTATTACAGATTCATCCAAACAAATGGCACTGCCTACAGATGCTATCGGTGTAATTGATGACCAATCTTATGTACTAGTTTTAGATGATACAAAAGAGGGCAGTTATTATTTTAAACAGGTGCCGGTAAAAGTTCAAGGCAGTTATCAGGATATGAGTGCCTTAGGTGAAAAGGTGAATTTTAAGCAGGGAACACAATTTTTAACAAAAGGTGCGTTTAGCCTGATAGGAGAGTAAATGATTTTTCCTTTTTAGTTTTAAAGTAATTTGATTTTAAAAGAAAGGTTTGGGTATAATTATTGACTTATGTTAAGTCCAATTGATAAAAGATATGAAAAACTATATAGTACTAGTATTGTTTGTAGTAACTGGATTAGGTTCATCGTTTGCACAAGATTGGCAAACCGATTTTAGTAAAGCACAAGAAATGGCTAAATCTAAAGACCTGCCAATTATATTGGTTTTTCAAGGCTCAGATTGGTGTGCGCCATGTATTAAGTTAGATAGGGATGTATGGACTACAGATGAGTTTAAGGCTTATGCAAAAGAGCATTATGTAATGTTACAAGCAGATTTTCCGCGCAGAAAAAGTAATGCATTACCAGAAGAGCAATTGAATAAGAACAAGGCATTAGCAGAAAAGTATAATAGAAACGGAGTATTTCCTTTTGTAGTTGTAATGAATGCTAAAGGCGAGGTGTATGGAGAAACGAGTTATAAAAAATTAGCTCCTAAAGAATACATAAATGAAATGAATTCATTCATAAAATAAGGTGAAGAACATATTTCTCATACTAGCACTATTTTCTCTTGGGTCACTTGTTGCTCAAGAGCCTTATAAGCGCACCTTAAAATTAATGGGTAGCCGTTTTGACATTACGGTGGTAGCTAAAGATCCTGTTGAAGCGAATGAATATATTGATTTGGCTGTCAATGAAATAACAAGAATAGAGCAGTTAATATCTTCATGGGATTCAAACTCGCAAACATCGGAAGTTAATAGAAATGCAGGATTGCGACCAGTAAAAGTAGATGCTGAATTATTTGATTTAATTCAAAGGGCAATCGGTATTTCTAAACTAACGGATGGAGCTTTTGATGTCAGTTATGCATCTATGGATAAAATTTGGAAGTTTGATGGAAGCATGACGGTTATGCCTTCTACAGATTCGATTAAAGCATCTGTGTCAAAAGTTGGTTATCAAAATATAGTGTTGGATAAAGAAAGCAGCACGGTTTTTTCAAAACTAAAAGGAATGAAGATTGGTTTTGGAGCTATTGGTAAAGGATATGCGGCAGATAAAGCAAAAAACCTATTGATTTCTAAAGGAGTAGTGTCAGGTATCATCAATGCATCCGGCGATATGAATACTTGGGGTAAGCAGCCAGATGGTAGCGAATGGAAGGTGGCTATTACCAATCCTATGGATAAGAATAAGGTTTTTGCCTTGTTGCCTATAACCAATGGGGCTGTAGTGACATCAGGTAATTATGAGAAATATGTGACTTTTAATGATGTACGATATACGCATATTATTGACCCAAGAAGTGGGTATCCGGCAACGGGTATCATCAGTGTTACCGTGTTTGCCCCAAAAGCAGAATTGGCAGATGCTTTGGCAACATCGGTATTTGTGATGGGCATAGAAGTAGGCTTAAATCGTATTAACCAATTACCAAAAGTAGAGTGTATTATAATCGATGATAAGGGGAATATCATCACATCAAAAAATATAGAAATAGAAAAATCATGATAAAGAAGATTTTGATTATTGCAGTTGTTGCTTGCTCATTTGGCAGCTGTACGGTACTTAAAGAGTACGAGAAAATAAATATTAATGATCCAGATATGGTTTTGCAAGATAAAAAGGCAGACCGTAATGTAACTACTATGCATTCGTACAGAGAAGCTGCTGCTGGGGCAAATGGAGGTAAGACTGGCGGAGGCTGTGGCTGTAATTAATAAAATGGAATTTCATAAAAAATGAAAATATTTAAATCGATAGGTTTTATAGTAACGTTACTCTTGGTTGCGTCGGGTTATGCGCAACAAGATCAAGATGGTGTAAAGACATATAAGAAGAGAGTTTTAGAAACTGCCGAGGTAGATTTCTTGACTAGCTATTACTCGCAAGATGGAGACAACGCTGCGGTAAGTGGAGGTTTAGGAACCGAAGAGCTTACGGATTTCACAGGTACATTTGTGGTGTCGATACCATTAAACGATGATGATGTTTTAACTATTGATGCAGGAGTTTCTGCCTACACATCGGCATCTTCTAGTAATGTTGACCCGTTTGATGGCGGACAACCAGCTGACCCATTTGTAGCTAGTTCTGGAGCATCAAGTTCAGATACTTGGGCAAATATATCTGGTTCATACAGTCATAGTTCAGATGATAGAAATACAATTGTTTCAGGTAAACTATCGGTATCTTCAGAATACGATTATTTCTCTTTAGGTTTCGGTGGCGGATTAACGAAATTATATAATGAAAAGAATACTGAAGTAAGTGTAAACGCCAACGTGTATTTAGATAAATGGAACTCCATTTATCCTTCAGAACTTAGACCTTTTGCAAGTGGCGCTAATGGTTTGGCTAATGGTTTGTTTTCCAATAATACAATTACAGGAAATACTGACTATAGTCCTGTTTTTAATGAATTCACGGATGAAACAAGAAATTCCTATTCCGTTGGATTCGGATTTTCACAAATTCTGAGTAAAAATCTTCAAGGTTCATTGGCGTTAGATTTTGTACAACAGCAAGGATTGTTATCAACTCCGTTTCAACGTGTGTATTTTGCAGATGTAGCAGATTCATTTATTGATAATTTTCAATTGGCAGATGCTATAGAACAATTGCCAGATAGCCGCTTTAAAGTAGCGGCAGGTGGTCGTTTAAACTGGTATGTAAATGAAACGGTGGTAGTACGTAGTTTCTATCGCTATTACTATGATGATTGGGGAATTAGCTCGCATACGGCAAGTGTGGAGGTTCCTATAAAATTGTCGGATAAGTTTACGGTATATCCTTCCTATAGGTATTATCAGCAAACGGCTGCAGATTATTTTTACGGATATGAAGAAGCATTATCTACAGAAACTTTTTACACCTCAGATTATGATTTATCGGAGTATTCGGCGAATCAATTTGGGATGGGAGTTTCGTATACAGATATATTTACTAAAATGCATATTTGGAAACTAGGTCTAAAAAGTATCGATTTGAAGTTTTATAAATATGACAGGGACACCACTTTTAGTTCTAGCATTATTACCGCAGGATTTAAGTTCGTAATGGACTAATTGATGAAATAAGATAGATTAAAAAGCAGGTCTTACGACCTGCTTTTTATTTTTGTTGAATGGTTTTTAATTTTAAAAGCATTGGATAAGTACCAGATGAAATAGTTAACTTTTCAAAAATATTGATAGCAACATAATTTTAATTTGAATGGAATTAAGAAAGGAATATGACCTTATTTGTGTAGGTGCAGGTATCATGAGTGCAACGTTGGCATTATTGGTAAAACAGTTAAAGCCAGATCTTAATGTATTGATCGTTGAACGATTAGATAAAGTGGCACAAGAAAGTTCAGCAGCTTGGAACAACGCGGGTACAGGTCATTCTGCATTATGTGAACTTAATTATACGCCTGAGGATGAAGCTGGTCATGTGGATATAAAAAAGGCAATTGATATCTGTACTCAATTTGAAATTTCTAAGCAGTTTTGGTCTTTTTTGGTGCGAGAAGGTTTAATTAGAAATCCTAAATCTTTCATTTCGCCAGTTCCGCATCATAGTTGGGTAAAAGGAAAAGAGAATGCAGATTATCTAGAAAATAGGTATAAGGCACTGAAAGAACATTTTATGTTCGATACTATAGAGTTCACTAGAGAGATAGCTAAAATGAAAGAGTGGTTCCCGTTAATGATGCATGGGCGTACCGATGATGAAGTAATGGCTGCATCTAGAATAGATAGGGGAACGGAAATGAATTACGGTTCGCTTACAGAGCAATTATTTGAAATTCTTGATAAGGAATACGATACTAAGGTTTTGTTTAATACTGAGGTTGAAGATATAGACCCAGACCATGATGAAGATTGGCTGTTAAAAATGGAAGACCTTAATACGGGTATTAAAAGCACGGTAGATGCTGAGCATGTGTTTATAGGTGCTGGAGGTGGTAGTTTATTACTGTTGCAAAAAGTAGAAATAGAGGAGAAGGATGGTTATGGAGGTTTTCCGGTGAGTGGAGAATGGTTAGTCTGCAAGAATAGAGATATAATAGAACAACATAACGCAAAAGTATATAGTAAAGCTGGTATTGGCGATCCCCCAATGTCCGTTCCACATTTAGATACTAGATATATCAATGGAAAACGAGAATTGTTATTTGGTCCTTTTGCAGGTTTTAGTCCTAAGTTTTTGAAAGAAGGTTCAAACTTAGACTTATTTAAATCTATCAATTTTGATAATCTCCCTTCCATGTGGGGTGTGTTCTGGCATAATCTACCACTGACCAAATATTTGGTAGAGCAAGTAGCTATGAGTTTTGAAGATAGAATGGAATCCTTAAGAGCATTTGTGAAGGATGCAAAAAATGAAGATTGGGAAATAGTAGTGGCTGGTCAAAGAGTGCAAACAATTAAGGAGGACGAGTTTGAAGGTGGTTCTTTAGAATTCGGAACACAATTGGTAAGTAGTAAAGACGGTAAAATAACATGTCTTTTAGGAGCATCTCCAGGAGCATCTACATCCGTAAGGATTATGTTAGATGTTCTAGAGAAAGCATTTCCTGAAATAATGTCCTCAGAAAAAGGAAAAGAACAATTAGCTAAAATGGTTCCCTTTTATAAAAAGGAAGTGACCAAATATTTGTTTGATCAAGAACTTGCAAGAGTAACCGAAATATTAGAATTGTAAAGCAATCATACATTTTCATTTAAGTTATTATATTTCTTATAAGCAATAAATCAATACAATAAAAAGACGGTACTTGCATTATTGTATTTTA
>TARA_R110002033_G_scaffold28058_1_pt1 | contig 17703 bp, 36 predicted proteins | sample TARA_R110002033 | Tara Oceans TARA_R110002033 (sample SAMEA4397051) | marine metagenome | biome: Polar Biome; feature: [SRF] surface water layer (ENVO:00010504); material: water (ENVO:00002006), including particulate matter (ENVO:01000060) such as... | depth 5 m
GTAAAGGCTGCGCCTTCATTAACATCCCAGTTACCTTCTAGCAACTGTTTACGCTGAGTAGGCGGTAAAGCCATCAGCATCTCTTCGTATCGTCCATCTTTAGCTAAATAAGGATTATCATCTAATCTAGCCGGAATAAACTTTCTTGTTAAGTTATCTTCTCCTGTAAACGATTCATTAGGAGGATATGGATCAACATACCTTTTCTTAACCCACGTAGCTCCTACACCCCCTGGATTAGCCGTACATCTCATGTATGTGCTTATCTCAGGGTCGGTCGTTCTTAGGCGAGAAGCGAGATAGTTCCATCCAAACTCAGTGGGTAAGTGAGTTATCTCGTCAAAGCCAATCCAAGAATAGGCTTGGCCTTGATACCGATAAACATCGGCATCTCGCTCTAAGAAGCCGAACTCTACTTTGGCTCCGCTAGGGAAATTCCAAAGCTTTTCAACTTCTTTATACTTACAGCCTGGAAAGGCTTTCGGATACAATTCTCTACTTTTATCTATAAGTTCTCTTAGCTCTGGCATTGAGCGCCTAAGTATTAACGCTCTGTGTGCTGCTCTATGTGCAAACCGTAGTGGGTCTATAAGCATTGCATAAGACTTACCACCACCTGCTGCACCACCATAAAGAACATCTCGTTCTGGTGCTGCTAAGAAGTCTGTCTGTGGCCCATCGTTAGCCTTAAATACAACATTGTCACCGACTTCTTCTTTTAAAGCTTTTGGAACTTTATCAAGTATATCTTCTGTTACAACTTTATTTGTTGTCTTTTTATCTAACTTATTTAAAGTTTCTTTAGATGCGTTTAATGAATCTCTTTTTGCATCTAGTCTTTGTTTTAATTTCTCTGCACCCTTTTCTTTAGTGCGTACTGCTCGTCTTGCTTTTATCTTGGCTTTAGTTTCTGAGTGATAATTATAGCCTCTACTTTTTGAACCTTTAGGTCTTCCTGTTTTTTTACGTGGAGTACCATCTTTTTTTAATATAAAGTTACCGTCTTCATCAGTTAGATAGTTCTGGGGGTTTTGTTTCCAATCTTCCATTATCTATAATTTTCTTTAGCCCTGTATGGCTTAAAGGCCTCCCAGTTTTTTCTGCTATCCATAAACTACCTTCTCTTAAAGAAAGTGTTTCTTGTTGTACAAGATAAGCTACAGTTTTAAGAATTTCTAATTGAGTCTCTATAGGCTTTAAAGTTTTATTATCTTCAGCCAGTTCATACCCAAAAGGTATTGTGCTACTCGTTCTCTGTCGTGTCTCCATTAATAACTATCTCTTCTTTAGCCGGAAGTATAAACAATCCTCCTTCTACTTTATGATTAACATCTAGTCTTTCTTGTTTTCCTAAACCTGTACGGTCTAGAATTGTCTGTGCTGCCTGTACTCTAATGTTAGCTTGCGGAACTGGACTATTAGATTCCATTATATCTACAAGTTTCATAGCTGCTTTAGGTGCGGATTGTGCGAGTATGTTAGAGGCTAAGTCTATAATTTCATTTTTAAGTGCGTGTACAACTTGCCAATGTCCATTCTCGGAATACCCGGCTAACTTTGCAGCTTCTTTAGGATCACCTCCCGTTTGAACAAGATGGTCTAAGAAAGTCTGTTGCTTTGTTGTTAATTCTTTTTTCATAATATACAATATTATACAGTCATTTGGTGAGTTTGTCAAGTAAATTCTGTGACAAAGTGTAACACCATATTGACAAAACTGTAATTCAGGTGTATAATACTATAGAACCCACCGGGGTTCACTACATCATATATCCTCCAGCAAACTCCCAGGCCTACAGTCTTTACCTTTAGAGACCCTTTGGAGTCTTTAAAGTTCCCGCCCTAACTGGTTGACACTTCAAAATCCTATAAAATGTATGTGTATTAGTATATATATAGGGGGGGTGGCATGGTCACCTGCCTAGCCCTCTAGAGTTTTTAAGAAACTCTAGAGGGCTAGAAATTAACCTTCCTAGTCTCTTGAGACTAGTAAGAAACTCTAAAATCTCTGGAATCTCTAGAGATTCCAAAAAACTTTAAAGTTCCTCGGTAGAGCTATGCTCTAAATTTTCTAGTTTCCATAAATCTCAAGAGATTTATAAGTCTCTAAAGTAAACTTTAGAGTCCCTTTGAATCCTTTAGATTCAATAACTTAGCAACTTATTTCCTTAACTTAGAAACTCTCTGGAGAGTTTATAAATTCTACCTCATTCTTCCCGTATTTTCCACACGATTTAACAAGTTAAATTCACGCCAAAACACCCGCCAAGAATAAAGAGTTCCGGCTCTTCCCGAAAAATCGCCTGTTTTCCTACGCATAATGCCCAGGAAAAATTTCGTGCATTTTTATGTTGACGAAAAAAATTGGATATGCCTCTAATTGAAACCGTCAACAACGACACCACAACTTTTAAACGGAGTTTAATATGAAGAAACTATTAAATAGCTATGCTACAAACCCAACTGTTAAGTTGGTTAGACGGATTGAAGCTTATGCAAGAAAACATCCGTTTTCTTTAATGGGTTTGACCGAAGCAGAACAGAATGTTCTGGACGATGTTTTACTTTTAGCAGAAAATATTTAACTTTTATTATTTCAAGAAAGAAACTTTTAAGTCCCTTCTTTTGTGAAGGGACTGAAAAGGTTCCCAAATGTTCCATCGGCAATCTTGCCACCACAAATGAACCGGAGGTTCACCGTGCCAAATTTTGACTTCGCAACAATTGATTCAACCCGTACTGCTTCATTGAAGCAAATATTCGCTATCTCTACGAGATTCACTCCAATCGCTGCTGAAACTTTAGGAGTTTCTGGGGTTAAGATTAATAAAATCTTACGTCCTAGAATTACTGCTGTAATTCAGAGCATGGAACCTAATCATGGAATGATTCAGAAGTGGTTCAAGTCTAAGACTTGTCCCAAGGCAATTTTAGACCTAATCAAGACCGAAGGTCTTTCTGAAGACAAGCCGAAGGCTTCCAAGAAGTCTAAGACTTCCAAGAAGCCAAAGGCTTCAGCGAAAGTTAAAGCTTCTCCAAAGGCTTCAGAGGAGCCAGAGGCTCCTAAACAAGCTATTAAAAGCCCTGTCGTTTGGAAGACTACTTCCAAATCTGACGAGTTTAGTCAAAGACTAACGGTGCTTGAAGCCATGCAGTCTCAAACATCTGAAGATGTTCAAAGTATTAAATCTTCAATGGAGTCTCTTGTAGCTACGCTAAACGGTCTTAACTCTTAAATCTTAACCGCCCCCTTCGGGGGGCTTCTTGGAGTTTTATCAGATAAATATTTAAATAGTCTTTTAAGTACCTTAACATAGTGAAGGTACTTAAAAGGACTACAAAGCCACTTGGAGAGCAAGTATGGAATTTGATAGAGAATTTACAATACAATATATTTCTGATCAGTGGAAGTCTATATATGGCTCTCGCTTTGACTTTGAATTATTAAATTCTATGGAGGATGAAGGTTTAAAAACTCTTAGTAAAATCGTAGAAAACTTTATTAAAGAAAATAATATCTAAGGAGCCACCATGCCAAAGCCAATCATCATGATCAAAAAAGTGTACTGGAATAATAAAGTTCAAGGTTATGAACCTATGAATCGTTATGCCAAACAAGTTTTAGATTTACTAGGTTCTAATCGTAGTAAATTCACACAACAAAACATAAGAGATTTAGAAGCTTTAGATTTTATAATTCAACCAACTGAGGTGAGTCTTTATGACTAATAAAAATAAAAATATTGACCAACAAATTGCAGAGTTTTTTAGTTCTGGGCGTGAAGTAATTAAAGTTAAAGAAGGCGAAAGAGCTATGAAAGAGTTTGTTTGGTACAAAGAAACCTATCCCAAAAATTATAAATTGAGGTACAGCAAATGAGTATTATTACAGGTAAAAATATCTTTAATTTTAAAGATCAACTGACTGCTCCAAAAATGGGAGACAAATTTAGTTTAGATATTAATCTAAATGACGGCCAAAGAATGCACAGTGTTAGAGTAGGTAGAAAGTGGATATACTTTAAAGTTACTTTTGGCGGTAAAGTTATTAAAAAATCTCTGAAGGAAGGCAAAAGAATTTTATATAATAAATATTGGAACGCTGCTAAAACTGATGCTTGGTATGAATATTGTGCAACAACTAAAAGAAAATCATTACCTAAAAACTGGAAGAAGGAGTATTAAAATGAAATTTAAAATTGAGGTACTTTCAACTGAAAGATTAAAATTAATAGTTGAGGCAGATAATTTAGATGAAGCATATTCAGTAGCAGCCGACACTGATGGTTCCGAATTTTCTTTAATTCCAAATTCTTCTAACTGGGATATTGTTGAAGTATATCCAGAACAAGAGTTAAACAAATGAAAAAGAAAATTAAATTAGAAGGATTTGGAGAAACTATTGAATTTGCGGAATCATTAGGATGGTTAGATACTCATGGAAGTGCTGCTGAAAACACTTGGAGTCCAAGAGAAGCTGATGATTGTGAAACGGAAGCAATAGAATTTATTGAATCAAAAGGATATAAAATTTATTAAACCGAGGATAAAATTATGTTTGGAATTAGAGATGAAAGATTAGATCGGGGTCATGGTAGTCCTTATGATAGAGGTTCTGCTGATAGTTATTATTCTAGAACTAAATCACCCCATTATTATAAAGAAGGAAGTTATACATCTATTAAAGTTTGTAAAATAGATATGACTGATGTTGAAGTTACTGCATACCTTCAAGGTTATAACGATCAAGAAAAAACTGGTTCTAAAAAAGAATGGTCGTGATATAAATAAAATCTTAGAAGTCTTTTAAACCCTTCTAACGAAGTGTAGAAGGGTTATAAAAGACCTTCTACCGCAACCACCACAAGCCACAATGCAAATAGGAGAGCAACATGAGCAATGTAATAGAGTTTAAAAAAGTAAAAGCTGAAAAGGCTGAAGAGTCTGAAGAGTCTGATGAAATGCTAGAAGAAGTAAACAGAGCTAAGACATTAATAGCATTAATTTTAGGCAAAGCTGACGTTAGTATTATAAATGGTTCATTAGCTATGCAAAGTTTAGTAAATAAAATTATAGTAGATGAAGAATGGGATAAAGAAAAGTTTCAAATAGCAGCAGAAAGTTTTGTTTTAGTTACCGAAGATGATAAGGAGTTACATTAAAATGAAAAATCTTAGTCTTAATAATGAACCAATCATACGAGTAACTGATACAGAAGTTACAGAATTAATTAGCAAAGGATATATCTATCGCAGTAAGGTAGAGTATAAAGCTCAATGTGCAGGGATAACTGTAAAAGAATGGCTAAACCGATCTAAACTAGAGGAAGAAAAATGAAAACTTATATTCATGTAAACCAACATAACATTAAAGCTAATGCTAAAGGAGCTAACAAGGCTGTATTAACTGTAAAGGATTACAAACAAAACAGAAAATGTAATGAAGTTAATTTTACTAACGGTAAAGTTATTTATAGTCCTGATAAACCATTACCTTGTGGTGCAAAAGTTTGGATAGAAACTGATGAACCAGTTGAAATTATAGGAGATTGTTATGTCTAATATTAAATGTTCTATATGTAAAGACTGTGATGCTGTTGTTACTACAAATAAATTATACTGGTGTGCTAATTGTTACACTCAATATTTATTAAGAACTTTTAATCGTAGGAGAATTAAAAATGTTTAAGGTTCATAATCTTAAAATAAATTCTTATGCCCAAAGAAACCCAAACAATTTCTTTTTAGTTGTCATGATGGTGTCACTAAGCATTCAACAGAAGTGGGCTTTAGTTGGTAGTATGTTGTCAGATATGTTAGAAAACAAATCAGATTCTAAATATATTTGGGGTAACAAAAAGATTACTTTTGATTACATGACAACACATAAACATTTTATTTATGCACAAATGATGGCAGTACTTAGTTCTAAAAAACTTACAGATCATGCTAAAGCAATCTCACTTATGAAAATATTTTTAAAGATTCCAGGTTTAGGGATACCAAAAGCAGGGTTCTTGTGTCAACTTGTAGCAGGATTGGTTGGCTGTATGGATATACATAATATAAAAACTTATAGCATTGATATTAACTCATTGAAATTAAACAAGAATCTTACAGGTAAAAAAGCAAAAGAAAATAACAGGCGTAAAATAGAAAACTATATTACACTTTGTCACGATTACGGCACAGAAAATTTATGGAACTCATGGTGTTCAATGATAGCAGCCAAGTATCCAACAGATTTTATTGACGGTAATCACGTTTCAGAAGTACACTACACATATTTAACAGGAGAATAAAATGAGTGGATCAGATAGTGACGGTTATATAGATTACGAAGGTACTCCAATAAAAGAAGTGCCTGATATAAAAGAAAAAGAAATTCGTTTTAGCAATTTAAAAAGTGCTTACGAAGCAATGAAGTATCAATATCACCCCGATTATATTTATAATGTAGAATATAATAAAAATGATGGGGGTTATTTTGTAGTAGTAGTAAAGGATGAATTAAATAAAAGGATAGGTTACTTAGAAGACTATTAATTAAACTTAACTGGAGCAATACCATGCACTACGATAACGTAACAACTTTAAATACAACTGCACAACAAGAAGCTAACTTGGCACTACGTGGATTAAGCTATAATGGGGCTGACTTTCCTGTAGAGTATTCAAAACTTTATCTTGAAGACGGCACTCGCATTACTAATAAATTTGCTAGTGTGAATGATAATACTGGTGTTGTATTAGGCATACACAGTGATGCTTATAAACCTTTATCACATAAGGATATGATAGATAATCAAAGAGATATTATAGCTCGGTCAGGTTTAGCTGATAGTTCTGTAATAGAAACTATAAGATTAGATGCTACAGGTAAACGATCTTTTGTTACTCATGAGTTACCTAATCATTCTATAACTACTCCCGATGGTGATAGCGCACATTTAAAATTCTTAGCCGTCAATAGTTTTAATGGTTCATGGCCTTACATTACTTCAGCCGGAGCAGTACAAGGAGCTTGTTTTAATGGGCAAATATTTACTAGTAATGCCGCTACATTATATAAATCCAGGCATAACAGACACTTAGATATTAGTCATGCTGCTGATGTAATTACTAAAGCTATCCCAATATTTATGGAACAATCAGAACTGTGGCATGAATGGCATGGTACTGAATGCAATGACTATGCAGCACTTAGTATTTTTGCAGCGGCTTTAGAAAAGCCTACCCTTAAAACAATAATAAATGAACACATGGCTCCGGCAGTAAACTCAGATAGTCGTGGCGTTGTAAGAGTTATTAATGGCGAATACTTATTTGACAGAAAAGAAATACGAAACTCTAGAAATTTTATGTACCTTTGGGACAAATGGAACAACCATTACAGAGGTGCTTTAGGTTCTAACCTTTGGGCTGTATACAATACACTTACTGATTGGGCTACTCATATCCAAGGACGATCAGCAAATGTTGGAAGCATTCAACACCGAAGAGGAATAAAAATTCAAAGAGTTCTTGATCAAGATCAATGGGGTTTTAAAGTAGCATAACTTGTGTGGTGGTACTTTAGGGGGTGTAAAAGCCCCCTCTTTTTAATTTAACAGGTGAACAAAATGAATATATATGTACTAGTATTAAAGTCAGCAGAAAATCATTTTCCATCTTCTTGTTATATCAATAAAGATAATGCACTACATATACAAGATAAAATGAAAAACGATTTTGATACTGACTTTGAACTTAGAGAAATGAGTATCTGTGACTCTACTTTTATCAACCAAGATGTTGATCCTTTAAAATATAAGTGGGAGCAAGTCCAATGAATATAAATGATCGCAATCAAAAAACAGACAGAGCTTTTTTATTTGGCAGACAACACAAAAAACAAAATGATTTAGTATTAGATAGACGTATTGTAAGTCAAAAAATTAACGAGCAAGTAGTAGCCTATTTAAATTCTGGTGGACAGATACAAAAGTGTACACCCTTTGCATATTCAAATGAGGAAAGAGAAACACTTGGTGTTACGCACAGAAAAACAATTAATAAAATGAGTGAGAAATTTTACAAATGAATGTACTAGGATGGGTAATGTTTTTAATTATCATAGGTGTAGACATAGCTATTTATGCAATGGTTTCTATGTATTTTGATGGAACCTGGAAAAAATTAACGGAGGATATGTATGATAACAAAAGAAACTTATGATGATCTTCGTTTACTTTTAGATACATTAGATGGTATACCATTTGATAATAAGAAAAGTATTTTATATCGTGAAGCAATTAGATTACTTGTTGAAACTTATGAGGAAGAAAATAAATAATGTTTACTTATATATTAGTTATTATGATTGGTGGTAAAGAAGTACAAAGTACGTGTGAAATGTCTTTGTGTTTTGATGGGCTTGATAATTGTTTTAAATTTCAACGGAGAATTAATAATAATATTAACTCTCAAATTACAGCTAAATGTGTCAACATAAAGGATCACTATGAGAAGAAAATCACCGCATGAACTAATGAAACATAGAAATTATGTGGCTAAATACGCTAGTAAATTTAATAAATCTATGGTACACTCAGATAAATTAAAGGATTCTAAGCGTGGATATGTAAAGCATAAAGGAAAAGTAGACAAGGATGTCACCTAACTTATTTTTAAACCATACCTTTGGAGGTATATAGCATGGCAGTACTAAAAAATCGCCCATTAGTTTGGGCATCCATAACCGTTCCTAACACTACATATGAGCCAGTTTATTCGGTGAATGTTATAGTAGATGATGAAACAGCTAAGGATTTTAAAGATCGTGGCTTCAACATTAAACAGATGGATGAAGGCCCGGCAGTCGTAGTTAAACGTAAGGTCAATGGCCCTAATGGGATTACCAGACCTGCACCAAAACTATTTGACAAGTCTAAGAATGAGATAGATGTGTCAGTTGGTAATGGTTCTATTGGCAATGTCCAATATAAAGAATGGGAAGTTGTGCGTCAGGGTCAGACTTATAAAGGTCTTGATCTTCAGGCTGTACAAATCCTAGACTTAGTTTCCTACAACCAAGCCGGAGATGAGTTTGATGTAGAAGAATCTTTAGGGGAGGAAGATGAACTATGAGTGTAATCCCTGAAGATTCTACGGCAATCTTTAGGACTGATGAGGGAGACTTTAATGTCTCCCTTTTTAGTGCTGAAGGTAAGTTAAAGTTTAAATTAGCACAGAAGGCTCTGAAAGAATTGAGTGATCTAAGTGATAAGGTAATGATACTTAGAGAAGCACTTCAATCTTTAAGGTCTGACATCATGGATACTGAATGCCATGAAGAAAATTTAATTAAAAAAGAGGAATAAGTATGGTTACTAACGGATACAATTATCATCGTGATGAACCAAGATTAACTAAACAAAGAGATCGCATCTTTAATCTTATGAAAGATGGCATGAAGCGCAGCCTCTCTGAGATTAGTTTAATTACCAACTCTCCAGAAGCATCAGCTAGTGCTGCTCTTAGAGACTTTAGAAAGAAAAAGTTTGGTAGTTATTCAGTTGAAAAAGAGTATGTAAGAAATGGTCTATGGCTTTACTGGATTTTGCCAGGCTCCCAAGCTAAAGAAGAATCAATGCAAGGTAGTTTATTAGAGGATTAAGCATGGCAAATTTTGTTAAGCATCAACTCCCCTGCCCTAGTTGTGGGGGAAGCGATCCTGTCTCTTTAAATAGTGATGGGTCAGCTTGGTGTTTCAGTTGTACTACAAGGTTTCCTAACTATGACAAATCTTGTGATACAAATTTTACACCTTCAAATGATTTTTGTGAGCAGCCTGTTGATATAAAACCGTACAGGAACAACGCAATGAACAATGCAGAAGGAGAATTTATAGCCTTAACTGACCGTGGAATATCTTTAAACTCAGCCAAGACTTTCGGAGTCAAGGCTGTAAAAGATTTTGAAGGTAAGATAATTAAACACTTGTACCCTTACTATATAGCTAATGAAATTGTGGGCTATAAAGTTAGGGAGCAAAACAAGATGTTTACATGGAAGGGAACGGGTCAAGGGAGCGGCCTCTTTGGTGAGCAATTATGTAGATCATCCGGTGGTAAATACATTACTATTGTAGAGGGTGAGTGCGATGCTATGGCTGCTTATGAACTGCTAGGTTCTAAGTGGCCTGTCGTTTCTATTAAGAACGGTGCGTCCGGTGCAGTCAAAGATGTTAAACAATCTTTAGAATTTCTTGAGCAGTATGAAACCGTAGTTATAAACTTTGATAATGATAAACCTGGAAGAGAAGCAGCTAAGAAGGTAGCTACTTTATTAACTCCGGGTAAGGCAAAGATACTACATCTTTCAGAAGAGTTTAAAGATGCCAATGATATGCTCCGTAAGGGAACGGCTCATGCCTATACTGCTGCTTGGTGGAACGCTAGAATTTATACGCCTAGTGGAGTGGTCAATGCTAAAGACCTAAAGGAGAAGTATTTTAACAGGGAGAAGAAAGAGTCAGTGCCTTATCCTTGGGAGGGTTTAAATAAAAAGCTATACGGACTTAGAGCCGGAGAGTTAATTACTTTAACTGGTGGTACTGGGCTAGGTAAGTCTAGTATTACAAGAGAGCTAGAGCATTGGCTTATCACTCAGACTCAAGACAACGTAGGTATAGTGGCCCTTGAAGAACATGATATGAGAACCCTTGATTGTCTAATGTCAATAGAGGCAAACGACAGATTATATGTAGATCACATCAGAGAAGGTTACGATCAAAGTTATTTAGATGAAGTCTATAGTAAGATATATGACAATGGTAGGGTATGGATTCACGCACACTTTGGATCAAATGACATAGATGAAATCTTTAGCAAGATTAGATTTATGATTATTGGTTGCGACTGTAAGTGGATAATAGTTGACCACCTGCATATGCTTGTATCAGCGACAACAGAAGGAGATGAACGCAGAACTATAGACAGTATTATGACTAGGCTGCGATCTATTGTTGAAGAAACAGGGGCGGGGATGGTACTAGTGTCTCACCTTCGTAGGGTAGAGGGTAACAGGGGGCATGAAAATGGCGTTACTGTAGGGCTTAATCATCTTAGAGGTTCTCAATCTATTGCTCAGTTATCCGATTGTGTCATAGCTTTAGAGCGTAACCAACAGTCTGAAGACCCTATAGATTCACAAACAACTCATATGCGTGTACTTAAATCTAGATATACTGGTGATGTAGGTATGGCAACTCATTTGTTATATGATCAAGACACTGGTAGACTCAAAGAATTAGATGCCGCAGACTTTGAGGATGATGGAGAAGAACTATGAGTTCTTTAGTATTTGATATAGAAACTGATGATCTTAATGCTACTAAGATTTGGTGTCTTAGTACTTGTGATACCCAAACAGAAGAACTTAATTCTTATTATGGGGATACATTACAAGAAGGCATTAAGAAATTGCAGGGTGCAGAGAAATTAATTGGTCATAACATAATTGGTTTTGATATACCTGTGATACATAAACTTACAGGAGTTGATTTATCGTCTAAGAAATTAGTAGATACTTTAGTTCTTTCGCGTTTGTTTAATCCAGTAAGAGAGGGTAATCATGGTCTTGAATCTTGGGGTTTTAGATTAGAGTTTCCCAAGATAGAGTTTACAGATTATGGTAACTTCTCACAGGAGATGGTGACATATTGCGAGAGAGATGTGCTTCTTAATAAGAGAGTGTATGATGCTTTAAGTAAAGAGAAGCATGGTTTTTCTAGGGAATCTATAGAGCTAGAGCAAAGCATTGCGGGTATCTTAAACAAGCAGAGAGAAAAAGGTTTCTTATTAGATGTTAAGTTTGCCTCTCTCTTGCTTGCTACATTAAAAGATAAATTAGATGCTACAGTTGCAGAGGTACATAAAGAGTTCAAGCCAGAAGAACATACCTTAATTCTTTATCCTACTAAAACTAGTGCAGGTAAGTTATCTAAGATGGCCGTAGATGCTAACGGTGTTAAGTACAGATTAAACTCTGATGAGTATGATGTTTTAAATGAGCAAGATCAGATAGCAAGGAGAAGCAGAACAGAGTTTAACTTAGGCTCCCGCAAACAGATAGGTGAGTACTTACAAAAGTTTGGTTGGAAACCTACTAAGTTTACACCTACTGGTCAGCCTATTGTAGATGAATCAACTCTTAAAAAGATTGACAGTATACCGCAAGCAAAACTTATTGCTGACTATCTTATGTATCAAAAGCGTATAGCTCAGATAAAATCCTGGTTAGATAGTGTAGATAATAAAGATAGAGTACACGGTTTTGTTAATCACAATGGTACAATTACTGGCCGTATGACACACAGAGAACCTAACTTAGCCCAAGTTCCTAGCTCTAACTCACCTTATGGTAAGGATTGTCGGGCTTGTTGGACAGTTCCCAAAGGTTATAATTTAGTAGGTATAGATGCTTCTGGTCTAGAGTTAAGGATGCTTTCACATTACATGAACGATAAGGACTTTACTAATGAAATTTTACACGGAGACATACACACCGCTAATCAGAAAATTGCAGGACTTAAATCTAGAAATCAGGCTAAAACTTTCATCTATGCCTTTATATACGGAGCGGGAAATGAAAAGCTTGGAACAGTGGTTGGAGGAGGCAAACAAGATGGTCAACGACTTAAACAACGCTTCCTTGCTAATCTCCCATCACTTAGAAATCTTAAAGATAGAGTTACAAGAGCAGCGTCCAAGGGATATATCAAGGGATTAGATGGTAGAAAGATATACATTAGATCAGCACACTCAGCCCTCAATGCTTTACTACAGGGCGGTGGTAGTATAGTTATGAAGAAAGCACTAGAGCTTTTGAATGAGTATATTATAGAGCATGATCTAGACGCACACTTTGTTGCTAACATCCACGATGAATGGCAGATAGAAGTAGTAAAGAAAGATGCCAAGAAAGTAGGTGAGCTAGGCGTATTGGCTATACAAAATGCGGGGCTTGTGTTTGATACAAAATGTCCTTTAGATGGTGAGTATCATATAGGAGATAACTGGAGTGAAACACATTAAACAATCCAGTAATAGAATAGGAGACTTATCAGAATATTATGCTGTTACTTGGCTATGGGATGAAGGCTATGAAGTTTTTACTAATGCCGGAAGTGATGGTCTAATTGACATGATAGCTTGGAATCCTAATACACAGGAAACCATTTTTATAGATGTTAAAACTTCAAGAAATAGTAAGCATAAAAAAAATGATATGTCTGGTGGTAGAACAGCAGCCCAAATAAAAGGAGGAGTACGTTTGTTATCATATAACGCAGACACTAGAAAATTAAGTTTTGTGGAGCATAGAAATGAACAATCTGATTGAAGATATATACAAAACCATAGAGCCTTTATCAGACGGCCAAGCCTTAGATATATCTGAACAACAGATAGAAGACTTCGGTGAGGCTATGAAAGATGTAATGCGCTCCTGGGCTAATCCAACTAAAAGAGATTCTAACTTTTCTATAAGAATGTCTAATGTTGGTAAAGGTACAAGGCGCTTATGGTTTGATAACAAATATAAAAATAAACAATCTGAATCTAAACCTAATCCTCCTACTCAAATTAAGTTCTTGTATGGTCATATGCTAGAAGAACTAGTAAAACTTTTTGTAACTATATCTGGTCACGACTTAACTGGAGAACAAAAAGAAGTGGTGGTAGATAGTGTATCAGGCCACATAGACTGTATCATTGACGATGAAGTTGTTGATATTAAAACTGCATCAGGCTTTGCCTTTAGTAAATTTAAAAACGGAACACTCAGAGATGATGATCCCTTTGGTTACTTGGGACAGCTTGCAGGGTATGAAGAGTCTGAAGGTACAAGCAATGGTGGTTTATTAGTTATCAATAAAGAAAACGGTGAGCTATGTTTTTACCAACCAGAAGATTTAGATAAACCAAACATCAGAAGTAAGATAAAAAATATAAAGAAAGCCCTTAAAAAGAATACGCCTCCGGCTGACCTCTGTTTTAAACCTGTAGCTGATGGTACAAAGGGCAATGAAAAGATACATAAGAACTGTGCTTGGTGTCCTTATAAGTTTGAATGCTTTGAAGACTCTAATAACGGTAAAGGATTACGGGTGTTTCAATATTCTAAGGGTTATGCTTTCTTGACTAAAGTAGTAGTACAACCTAAAGTACAGGAGGTAGATCATGAATTCCAAGCTTTGCAAACAGATACGGAGACAATCTAAAACTGTTCTAGTTGAGTGGTTTAAAACTTTAGTATCTGAAAAAGAATCAAAAGATGTAAATGAAAATAATATCCTTTCATATCTCTCCAAGCAAACACACCTCTTCTCTAACAATCAAATATTTTTAAGTGCTTACTCTTTTAAGTGGACAGTTAAGAAAATAAAAACCTTAGTAAAAAGGACTAACATGGACGTTACCACAGTGAGGTTAAAGGACATTGAACAAAAAAATTCGTAAGGGATATAGAAAGCCCAGGATTAAGCGTCCTAAAGAAAAGAATGTGCCGCCTAGTTATGATTCTAATTGGGAACATGAGCTTCATAATGGGCTGTTAAAACAATGGAAGCACCATACTAAAGAAGTAGCTTATATAATTGAGCACGTTTATGAACCTGACTTTGTTAAGATTATAAACAAAACAATAATTTTGCTAGAAGCTAAAGGGAGGTTCTGGGACTTTGCCGAATACAGTAAATATGTATGGGTTAAAAAAGCATTGCCTCCTAATACAGAATTAGTTTTTTTGTTTGCCAATCCTTCTGCTCCTATGCCACAAGCTAAGAGAAGAAAGGACGGTACAAAAAGAAGTCATGGAGAATGGGCATCAGCAAACGGATTTAAGTGGTACAGTGAAGACTCTTTACCAAGCGAATGGGTAGATATAAACTACCGTAAAGATAATACTTTAAACATTGAAAGTGAGTAGGAGACACCATGAGTATTGATAATGCAACGCCAGAAGAGTGGGATAGAGTACATCAAAAATTAAAGAACCGTAGTAATGATGTTTCTAGTCCGGCACATTACAACAAAGGTAATATAGAATGTATTGACGCTATTGAAGCAGCCTCAACTAAGGAAGAGTTTGAAGGTTACTTGCGTAATAATGTGTTGAAATATGTGTGGAGATTTAGATACAAAGATAACATAAAAGATTTACAAAAAGCCCGGTGGTACTTAGACAAACTTATTTCTAAGGTAACGGAAGATGTGGGATCGTAAATTAGAAAGAACCGAAAGGTACAACAGAAAAAGAAAGCAAGAAAAACCTAAACCTAAAAAACAAAAAGTTAAGCGTAAGGAGAAGCAAGTCAATGACTGAGAAGATAGGTGTTCAGCCATATTTAGGTATTCATATTAACTATGAAAAAGAAAATTTATTAAATTCTTTTTCTAAAGAAACTATAACAGATAGATATTTGTGGGAAGGTGAAACTCATGCTCAACAAGCTTTTGCGAGGGCCGCTATTTTTGGTGCGACTTATAAAGGACATACTGACTTTAATCTTGGACAGAGGCTTTACGAGTACGCTAGTAATCATTGGTTTAGCTTCAGTACTCCTATACTTTCTAATGGGGGTACAAGTAGGGGTCTACCTATCAGTTGTTTTCTTAATTATGTACCTGACTCTAGGGATGGTTTATCTGCTCACTATGATGAGAACATTTGGCTTGCAAGTGGAGGTGGAGGCATCGGTGGACATTGGGGTGATATTCGCAGCAATGGCGTGGATACTTCTAACGGTAGTAGGAGTACTGGATCTATACCATTCATGCACGTTGTAGACTCTCAGATGTTAGCCTTTAACCAAGGCGTAACTAGAAGAGGAAGCTATGCTGCTTATATAAATATATCACACCCAGAAGTAGAAGAGTTTATTAATATGCGTAAGACTACGGGCGGTGATTTAAATAGAAAGTGTTTGAATCTACACAATGCAATTAATATTACTAATGAATTTTTAAATGCTGTAGCAGAAGATGATGAGTGGAGATTGATAGACCCTAAAACTAATACAGCAGTAAAGATTGTACAAGCAAGAGACTTATGGTTTCAAATAATACAGACCCGAATGGAAACTGGTGAGCCTTATTTAATTAACATAGATAATTGTAATGATGCTCTGCCAGAAGAACAAAAGAAACTAGGCTTAACAATAAAGCAAAGTAATTTATGTTCTGAAATAACTTTACCAACTGATGAAAATAGAACAGCGGTTTGCTGTTTATCTAGTGTGAACTTAGAGTACTTTGATGAGTGGTCTAAAGAAGATAACTTTATATCTGATTTAATTACTATGCTAGATAATGTACTAGAAAACTTTATTGATTTAGTTGGAGATAAACCTGGATATTCTAAGGCAGCTTTTTCAGCTATGAGAGAAAGGTCTATTGGTTTAGGGGCAATGGGTTTCCATAGTTACTTACAAAAAAATAATATACCTTTTGAAAGTATGTATGCTGCAAGTTTTAACAACAAAGCTTTTTCTCTTATAAAAGATAGGGCCGACAAAGCCACAAGACAACTAGGAGAAGAGCGAGGCGAGGCTCCTGACATGAAAGGTAGTGGTAAACGCAACGCACATCTTCTTGCCGTAGCTCCTAATGCTTCTAGTTCTATTATATGTGGTGCTACTAGCCCTTCTATAGAACCTAATAGAGCTAATGTTTACACACATAAGACGTTATCTGGAAGCTTTAAAGTTAAAAATAAATATCTTGATGATTTATTGTATGAACTTGTGACTACTAAAAAGAAACGTGATGAAATCTGGAAAGATATAGCAGCGCATGAAGGATCAGTTCAACATTTAGATATACTGTCTGATGAACAAAAAGAAATATTTAAAACAGCACCAGAGATAAATCAAATATGGATTATAGAACACGCTGCTATGCGTCAAGAGTATATATGTCAAAGTCAAAGTGTTAATTTATTTTTTAAATCTCCACCTATAGAAGCAGATCAAGAAACTCACAATAATTTTTTACAGTATTTAAACGATATACATTGGGCGGGTATACATAAACTTAAATCTTTGTACTACTTACGTTCTAACGCTGCCCGTAGCACAGAGAATGTTAATATTAAAATACCTAAAATTAATTTAGAGGAAGAGGGGTGTATAAGTTGTGAAGGATAAACCAAATAATCCGCACCATGATGCACTATTAGGTTGCATCATGCAGGTTGAATGGGAAGATGCTTGGATAGATACTGAGGATCATCTCATCGCTGACGCTAGAAAACTAAAGCCTGTGCTTAGATCAAGCGTAGGTTATTTAGTAGCGGATAATGATAATGAAATTATATTATGTACTGATCGCTACCACAGCAAAAAAGATGAAGAATATGTTAATGCTGTGATGGTAATTCCGAAAGGAATGGTTACAAGATATTGGGAAATTATAGCGGAAATAGGAGCAGAGTTTGATGGACTTAATAATAGCTAGTTATATTTCTGTATTCGTTAAAGCATTTCAGCAACGCAATGTTGCATTTAATAATTATTTATTTGTGCCTGTATTTAGCTTGGCTATGGCCTTTACAGAAGTATATATAATTATTAATATAGTACAACTAGGCGCTAGTTGGGACTTAGTATGGAAGCTTGCAACAGGAGCAGTCTTAGGATGTTGGTGTGCCATGTATTTAC
>TARA_R110002033_G_scaffold1013_4_pt1 | contig 17697 bp, 15 predicted proteins | sample TARA_R110002033 | Tara Oceans TARA_R110002033 (sample SAMEA4397051) | marine metagenome | biome: Polar Biome; feature: [SRF] surface water layer (ENVO:00010504); material: water (ENVO:00002006), including particulate matter (ENVO:01000060) such as... | depth 5 m
GAAAAATGAATTAGACGAATTGATAGTGCGAGTTTGCACAGCTAAAATATTAGAACAAAAATTTGGAAAAGAAGAAGGATTAAAGGAAATAGATAATCAATCTCGATATTATCGATTAGCAAAACCTTTATACGGCTTCTTTGAAACTTATAGTTTAAACAGAAATAATTATAAAACAATAAAAGACTTTTATCCGAAAATATTAGAATATTTGAAAAACTATAACGAATAAAATACCATCGTACAACAATAGTTATAAATAATTGCTTGTTTTTCACCTTGGAACGTACTTCAAAATCAAGTGTAACTATCGCAAATGGCATATTTGCAACTGATAAGCGTCATTCAAAAAAACAATTTATTCCTCACTCTTAAACTCCTTCATTTCAGTGGATGGTTCCAACGTCTGGTCTTGTTTCCAAACACTGGCATCATAGCTATGTAGCGTTACATAAGGAACGTTTTTGTCTTCGGCTACCTTTTTAAAATCATCTAAGCTTATTTTGCTGTTGCCGGTAAGTAATAATTCTTGTTTCGTTAAAATATCACCTTCAATGGTAAAGTCAAAACTGGTTTTATTTTTCTCAGGGCTGTTTTCAATAAATTTTAAAGGTCTGCTCACATAAAAATAGCGTCCTTCTTCAAATTTTATATACTGTGGCTGGTATTTGTTTACAGAGTCTTTTTGGTAAATAATGGTTCCTCTTCGCATGTTTTCAATATACTTAACACCTAAAATTAATTTTAAATTCACTTTTTGACCGCGTTTGCCATCAGCATATTTAAAATCTACTTTTGTAATAGCATAGGTGCTATCTGCAATAAAAAGTTTACCTGTGTATTTAGCTTTGGACCGTCTTGGTTTGTAGTTAATAACGTAAATTAAGTCATCATTAAAATACGAAATGTCTTGAAAACTATACTCGTATAAATCGGCATCTAAAATTTCAGAAGCAAAAGAATTATTGTAAAACTGAGCACGTTTTAATAACGAAGTTGTTTGCTCTTTTAAATTTTTAATATTGTATTCGTTTTCGGGTGTTTCTTTATCTTCTTTCTCATTAAGCGATAAAGAATCTTCAATTTTAAACAGACCCGTTTTAAGCTTATAGGTTAAGGTGGTGTCTAAATATTTAAGAATCACATCTTGTGCTCTTTTTTGAACATCTTCAATGGATAGGTTGTTTTTCTGGTCAATGAGTTCGGTAGCTTTTTGAACGACTAATTTTGTTTTCAGTGAGTCATCCATATACAAATCTGCCTTAAAATCTTTAAAATGTTTGGTTTTACTATTGATAATGGCTTTCGATAGTGAGTCTAAACTCTTGTTGGCAGATTCTAATTGTTGCTTTTTAACGTGCGATGTTTTTTCAATATCAAAATTTAAGGTATTAAAATCCATATAAGCGGTTTCTCTTGAAAACACTTTGTGTTTATAGAGTTTGCTATCGTAATTTTTGGAAAGGTTTTGTCTTGCTTTTGAAACAATATAATCGGCATTTGGTTTTTCAGCACTTATGTAAACGGTATTGAGCTCGTTGATGGATTCTTCAAGCGCAATACTAAAGTTTAAGGATTTTATGTCTTTAACAGTGATGTTTTTGTTTTTATACCCTAAACAAGAAATGGTTATTTGGGTATCGTTTTCGACATCGTGCAGCGTAAAATAGCCTTCTTCATTAGAGATAACACCACTATAATCACCTGTTTTTATATTGGCATACGGTATCGGTTTTTTGGTATTGGCGTCTATTAATTTAACCGTTATGTTTTGTGAGTAAACCGATACACTGCCTAAGACTATAAATAGAAAGGAAATTAAATGTTTCATAATTGATGGGTTCGAAGTATCGACGAACAAGCCGGCATTTTGTTACAAATATAAATGAATAGATAGTATACAGTTTTACTTTAATTAAAAGAGGAATTAATTACATTTGCACTTTTAAAATAAATTTCAATGAAAGCAGGAATTGTAGGATTGCCAAACGTAGGAAAATCAACGTTGTTTAATTGTTTATCGAACGCGAAAGCACAAAGTGCAAACTTTCCGTTTTGTACTATTGAACCTAACATTGGGGTGGTTAACGTTCCGGATCCGCGTTTAGAAAAATTGGAAGAATTGGTAAAACCAGTTAGAGTGCAACCTGCTACGGTAGAGATTGTTGATATTGCGGGCTTGGTAAAAGGTGCCAGTAAAGGAGAAGGTTTAGGAAATCAGTTTTTAGCTAATATTAGAGAAACCGATGCTATTTTGCATGTATTACGTTGTTTCGATAATGATAATATTGTACATGTTGATGGAAAAGTAGATCCTATTAGAGATAAGGAAACCATCGACATGGAATTACAGCTAAAGGATTTAGAAACTGTTGACAAAAAACTAGACAAAGTAAAACGTGCAGCAAAAACGGGAAATAAAGACGCCCAAAAGGAAGAAGCTGTTTTGTTGAAAATTAAAGCAGGTCTTGAGGCTGGAAGATCGGTTAGAGCGCTTGAGTTTAGTGAAGATGATTATAATGATTTTGTTGCGCCGTCACAGTTTATTACAGACAAACCCGTTATGTATGTGTGTAATGTGGATGAAGGTTCTGCTGTATCTGGGAATGCCTATGTTGATTTGGTAAAAGAGGCTGTTAAAAATGAAGAAGCAGAAGTATTAGTTTTAGCTGTTGGAACGGAAGCCGATATTAATGAATTGGATGATTATGAAGAACGTCAAATGTTTCTTCAAGATATAGGATTAGATGAAGCAGGTTCTGCTAAATTGATTCGCTCTGCATATAAACTTTTAAAACAACAAACCTATTTTACTGCAGGTGTTAAAGAGGTGAGAGCTTGGACTATTGACGTTGGAGCCACTGCACCACAAGCGGCAGGTGTTATTCATACAGATTTTGAAAAAGGTTTTATTAGAGCTGAGGTGATTGCTTACGATGATTTTGAATCATATGGTAGTGAAGCTAAAGTAAAAGAAGCTGGTAAAATGCGTGTTGAAGGAAAAAATTACATTGTTAAAGATGGCGATGTGATGCATTTCTTATTTAATGTGTAGATATTTTTAGGTTTAATAACTTGAATTTTAATAGATTATAATTATTTCAAAAAATAGTATCCGCTTGTAAAGTCCAAAACTAGTTTTCATTCGTATTTAATTTTGTATAAAATTAAACCCCAAATTTATGAATGCAAGACAACCAATTTTAACAGTTTTATTAGTCATTTTTACAACTATTGCGTATTCTCAGGTGCTTCCTCGTGAATCTAATTTTGCTTTAGGTTTTTCTACGGGCTACAATAGAGGATTAGGTTTTCAAATATCAGCCACAGCATTGCGTCCTTTAGAAAATCTTCCGGTTCAAATAAGATTAGGTATTGGACTTACAAGCATGGATCCAGGAAATTCAGCAGATGCACGACGTATTTTTATTAACAATGCTACCAATGGTGTTCCTGAAGAAAAAGCTCGATCCTTTGATTATCGTGTAGATTTTATGTTAGATTCAGACTTTATAAATTCAGATGATTCTAAAATTGTTTTTGGTCCAAGATATTCCAGTTTTAAAGCCAATTTTAAATATGTTGGTGGTAATGAAAATTTTGATGTGACTTCAAAGCAAGTCGGATTGGGTTTAGGCTACGAAAGTCAGTTTAAGATGAGTGATAAATTAAACTTATTAGCGGCTGTTGGGTTAGATTACTTTTTTAACAGTACACTAACTGGTCATGATACTTCCTATAGTCCAGATAACGACAATGTAAACCCAAGAAATGATAATGCAAATGATAATGTTCAGTTTACCTATAAGGATGCCAACGATGCTATAAAACAACCTAGTTTGATGCCTAGAGTGTTAATAGGTGTTGTTTATATGTTGTAAAAACAATAAAAATATTATAAAAAACCCAATGTTATAGGCATTGGGTTTTTCTTTTTAATCACTTTTTCAAATCAATAGAGGAGTGTTTAATGTTGTGATTTGCAAAATTTTAGAGTAATTATGTTTTCTTGAACGTCGTAAATCATAAACGATTGGATAATACATTACTTCTTCCAAGTTTATTTTTGCAATATGAAATGAGCAATTCAATAAGTTACTACTAGCTAATAGAATTAATAGAGAATGGCATCTGACAGATAGAAAAACAAGCAAATTTAAACAGATGAAATCCAATAAATCTTTTGTCACCGGCATCATTTTAGGGTTGCTGGGCATTATTTTGTTTTCTTCAAAAGCCGTAATGGTTAAATTAGCCTATCAATATCAGGTTGATGCGGTTAGTGTTTTACTATTTAGAATGCTGTTTTCATTTCCATTTTATGTGGTTATTGCCTTTTTATATCGTAAAAACATCAATGGTGTTACGCTCGTAAAAAATGATTATTTGTGGGTAGCTTTTTTTGGATTTGTAGGCTACTATCTATCTAGTTATTTTGATTTTGTAGGATTGGTCTATATCAAAGCCAGTTTAGAGCGAATTATTCTGTTTCTATATCCTACGATAGTACTCCTATTCAACAAAATCTTTTTGAAACAGGTAATTACCAAAAATCAAGTGTACGCGATTGTTTTAACCTACGTAGGCATTATCATCGCTTTTTGGAACGAAGTTGCTATTTCTGGTAGTGACACATATTTAGGAGGTTTTTTTATCTTGCTTTGCGCCATTACCTATGCCGCATATCTATCAGGAAGTGGCTGGTTAATTCCAAAATTTGGGGTGGTTAAGTTTACGGCTTATGCCATGATTGTATCTTGTATATGTGTATTTATTCATTTTGGAATTACGAATCGGATAGATTTATTGAATTATCCTTGGCAAGTATATTTATTAGGCTTTTTAATAGCCATATTCGCAACGGTTATTCCGTCTTTTTGGTGTCAACTTCCATCAAATTAATTAGTTTGTCAAATTTTGCAGTGATTGCAGCAGTAGGTCCAATTTCTACAATTATTTTGGCAGCTATCTTTCTAAATGAACAATTAACGTTATTACAATTATTAGGTGCTTTTACTGTAATAATTGGAATTTCATTAGTATCTTTAAGCAAGAAAAAATAAGTAATTTATTCCGTATTGATAACTTAAAAATAAGGTTCTCAACAAGATTAATTGTTTTATTGTTAATTATTTTGTTGAATGGCTATTTTATTTTTTATCCTTTAATATTATATTAGCGACCATCATTAAATTTTTGCTCAAAATCTATGGCTGAACAAACCAATTATACCGAAGATAATATACGCTCATTAGACTGGAAAGAACATATTCGTATGCGTCCAGGAATGTATATTGGTAAGTTGGGTGATGGATCGTCTCCAGATGACGGGATTTATATTCTGCTAAAAGAAGTTTTAGACAACTCTATTGATGAGTATGTCATGGGGGCTGGTAAAACCATTGAAGTATCTATTCAAGGAGAAAAAGTAACTGTTAGAGATTACGGACGAGGTATTCCGCTTGGAAAAGTTGTGGATGTAGTTTCTAAGATGAATACGGGTGGAAAGTACGATTCTAAGGCATTTAAAAAATCAGTTGGTTTAAATGGTGTGGGAACAAAAGCTGTTAATGCGTTGTCTTCATTTTTTAGAGTAGAATCTACCCGAGATAGTAAGTCGGCCTCTGCAGAGTTTGAGCAAGGAAATCTTACCAATCAAGATCTTTTAGATGATACTTCCAGACGAAAAGGTACTAAGGTGTCATTTGTTCCTGATGAAGTCATTTTTAAAAATTATAAATACAGGAGTGAGTATGTTATAAGAATGCTTAAAAACTACGTATATCTTAATACGGGCTTAACTATTGTTTTTAATGGTGAAAAGTATTTTAGTGAACATGGTTTAAAAGATTTGCTGGCTGAAAACATTAGTGAGTCAGACATGTTATATCCAATCATACATTTAAAAAGTGACGATATAGAAGTTGCGTTAACACATAGTAAAACGCAGTATAGTGAAGAATATCATTCGTTTGTAAATGGTCAAAATACCACGCAAGGAGGTACACATTTATCTGCTTTTAGAGAAGCCTTGGTTAAAACCATTAGAGAGTTTTATGGTAAAAACTATGAAGCAGCTGATGTTAGAAAATCAGTAGTAAGCGCGATTGCTATTAAAGTAATGGAGCCTGTTTTTGAAAGTCAAACAAAAACGAAGTTAGGTTCTACTGATATGGGAGGCGACTTGCCAACCGTAAGAACGTTTATTAATGATTTTGTAAAAACACATCTTGATAACTATTTACATAAAAATCCTGAATCAGCCGAGAAAATACAACGTAAAATCCTTCAGGCTGAACGGGAGCGTAAAGAACTCTCAGGAATTCGTAAACTAGCCAAAGACCGTGCTAAAAAAGCGAGTTTGCACAATAAAAAATTACGAGATTGTCGGGTGCATTTTGGAGATACTAAAAACGAACGAAATTTAGAAACTACTTTATTTATTACCGAGGGTGATTCCGCTTCTGGTAGTATCACAAAATCAAGAGATGTTAACACACAAGCGGTCTTTAGTTTAAAAGGAAAACCTCTAAATTCATATGGTTTAAGTAAAAAAATTGTTTATGAAAATGAAGAATTTAATTTATTACAAGCCGCGTTAAATATTGAAGAATCTATTGAAGACTTACGTTATAATAACATTGTTATAGCCACCGATGCAGATGTTGATGGAATGCATATTAGATTGTTATTAATAACCTTCTTTTTACAGTTTTTTCCAGAAATCATTAAAGAGGGACATTTGTACATATTACAAACACCTTTGTTTAGGGTGCGTAACAAAAAAGAAACCATTTATTGCTATTCTGAACAAGAACGAAAAGATGCCATTGAAAAATTAAAACCGAAACCAGAAATCACCAGGTTTAAAGGGTTAGGTGAAATTTCACCTGATGAATTTAAAAATTTTATAGGAGATAGTATTCGTCTAGATCCTATTATGTTAGATAAGGATTTATCTATAGAAGAATTGCTTGGATTTTACATGGGGAAAAATACACCAGATAGGCAAGAATTTATTATCGATAATCTTAAAGTTGAACTTGATTTAATTGCAGAAGATAACTAAATTTGTAGTGTCTAAAATTGTTAATTATAAATGCCAAAAAAGGCTAGTTATTTAACTAGTTGAAAAGCATACATATTAGAATTTTAGATGAACAAACTAAAAGTATTAATTATGTTATATTCTAAAGAAAAAACAGGTTTTAAAAGACGTTCTTATGAGCATTTACACACTCATACAAGTAAAGAGCAAATGCACAGATTAAAGTCTGTGGGGCGTGTTATGCTTAATGGTACACCAAAAAAGTAAAAATTTTTAATGACAGAAGACAGCGACGATTTAATTAACGAACAAGACGAGCCCAAGGAGACGATTACCCGTATTACGGGGATGTACAAAGAGTGGTTTTTAGATTATGCATCGTATGTTATTTTAGAACGTGCTGTTCCTGCTATTGAAGATGGTTTTAAACCCGTTCAACGTCGTATCATGCATTCTATGAAAGATTTAGATGATGGACGTTACAATAAAGTCGCTAACATTGTTGGTCATACCATGCAATATCATCCTCATGGAGATGCCAGTATTGCGGATGCCATGGTGCAAATAGGGCAAAAAGACTTACTTATAGACACCCAAGGAAACTGGGGAAATATACTAACAGGTGATAGCGCTGCAGCATCAAGATATATAGAAGCACGCCTTTCTAAATTTGCTTTAGATGTTGTTTACAATCCTAAAATTACTGAATGGCAGGCATCTTATGACGGACGTAGAAAAGAGCCGGTAAATTTACCAGTTATGTTTCCGTTGCTTTTAGCCCAAGGCGGAGAGGGAATAGCAGTAGGATTATCAACAAAAATTTTACCACATAATTTTATAGAACTTATAGATGCTTCCATAAAGCATTTAAAAGGGAAAAGTTTCACTATTTATCCAGATTTTCCAACGGCGGGTATTATTGATGTTAGTGATTATAAAGACGGGTTACGTGGAGGTAAAGTTCGTGTTAGAGCTCAAATATCGCAACTCGACAAGAACACTTTAGTCATTACTGAAATTCCATTTGGCACCAATACCACTTCTCTAATTGATTCTATTTTAAAAGCCAATGATAAAGGCAAAATCAAAATCAAAAAGATAGAAGATAATACCGCTGCAGAAGTTGAAATTTTAGTGCATCTGCCGTCAGGAATTTCACCAGATAAAACCATAGATGCGCTCTATGCATTTACCAATTGTGAAACTTCAATTTCCCCTTTAGGTTGTGTGATTGAAGATAATAAACCATTATTTGTTGGGGTCACAGAAATGTTACGTCGCTCAACAGATAACACAGTTTTATTACTTAAGAGTGATTTAGAAATTAAGTTAGATGAGTTTGAAGAGCAATGGCATTTTGCGTCATTAGAACGTATTTTTATAGAAAACAGAATTTATCGCGATATAGAAGAAGAAGAAACTTGGGAAGGTGTTATCAACGCGATTGATAAAGGTCTAAAACCACATATTAAACATTTAAAACGAGCTATTACTCAAGAGGATATCGAGCGTTTAACGGAAATTCGTATCAAACGTATTTCAAAATTTGATATTGATAAGGCACAACAAAAAATTGATGCCTTAGAAGATCAGATAGCACAAGTAAAACACCATCTTGAAAACCTTGTTGATTATGCCATTGCTTATTTTACTAGATTAAAAAAGGACTATGGTAAAGGGCGCGAACGTAAAACAGAAATTAGAGCATTTGATGATGTCGATGTTACTAAAGTAGTGATTCGCAACACCAAACTTTATGTAAATAGGGAGGAAGGATTTATTGGAACCTCTTTAAAACGAGATGAATACGTTTGTGACTGCAGTGATATAGATGACATTATCGTGTTTACCAAAGACGGTAAAATGATGATTACTAAAGTAGACTCAAAAACATTTATAGGTAAGGATATTATTCACCTGGAAGTTTTTGACAAAAAAGACAATCGTACTATCTATAACATGATTTATAAGGATGGTACAAAAGGACCCTCTTATATTAAACGTTTTGCGGTTACCAGTATTACCAGAGATAAGGAATATGATTTAACCAATGGCAGTAAAGGATCAACGGTTTTATATTTCTCAGCAAACCCCAATGGAGAAGCAGAAGTAGTAACGGTTTTTTTAAGACAAGTAGGAAGTATTAAAAAATTAAAATGGGATTTAGATTTTGCCGATATTTTAATTAAAGGAAGAAATTCAAAAGGAAATTTAGTTACCAAATATTCAGTTAAAAAAATAGAGCTTAAAGAAAAAGGCATCTCTACTTTAAAACCAAGAAAAATTTGGTTTGATGATACCGTACAACGTTTAAATGTTGATGGCAGAGGTGAGTTACTCGGTGAATTTAGGGGAGAAGACAGGTTACTTATTATGACTCAGTCTGGCACAGTAAAAACTATTTTACCAGAATTGACAACTCATTTTGATAATGATATGATTGTGCTTGAAAAATGGATTCCTAAGAAACCTATTTCAGCCATATATTATGACGGTGAAAAAGAGCGCTATTACGTTAAACGGTTTTTAATAGAAAATGAAAATAAGGAGGAAATCTTTATTTCAGAACACGAAAAATCACAATTAGAAATTGTTTCAACAGACTGGATACCACGAGTAGAAGTTGTTTTCGGCAAAGAGCGCGGAAAAGATAAAAAAGATGATTTAGAAGTAAATCTTGAAGAGTTCATCGCTATTAAAGGCATTAAAGCGCTTGGAAATCAATTAACGACGGATAAGGTTAAACAAATAAATTTACTGGATCCTTTGCCATACGAAGCCCCAGAAGAAGTTCATGCCGATGAACTTGAGGTTATTGATGAAGAAACTGTTGATTCAAAAGAATCTAACACTAAAGCAAAATCAAAAGGCTCTGATTCTGATGATACTGAAAGTGGTATTCAGGGTCAGCCCACATTATTTTAAATAAAAAACAAAAACCCTTAAAAAAGGGTTTTTGTAAATTTCTATTTTTTTCATTTTTTATTCATATTTTAATGAATTAACGGGATTTGAATTGGCTGCAATATAGGCCTGAGTACTAACCGTAATTATAGCAATAATAAGTGCTAATACTGTAGCAAATATGTAAGGCAAAATAGGCATATCAATTTGATATGAAAAGTTTGACAACCAATTTTTTGCTAATAAAAACGTTATAGGCCACGCAAAAATATTTGCGATAAGTACCAGTTTAATAAAGTCTTTGGTTAGCATATTCATGATTTGAGAAACTGAAGCTCCCAAAACTTTGCGTATCCCAATTTCTTTCGTTCTCTGTTCTGCCGTATAAGAGGCCAATCCATATAAACCCATAGCAGATATGATAATCGCAAGAATAGTTAAGAATAAAAACATAGTTCCAAAGTTTTCCTGTTGTCTTAATAATGCACCAAATTTTTTATCTAAATAGGTATATCTAAACGGATGGGTTGGTTCTAATTTATTCCATTCATCTTCTATAAAACTTATAGTAGAGCTTGCGTTTTCTGGTGAAATTTTAAAAGCAGTAAACCAGGTATAGTTACTAATTCGCATTACCATAGGACGAATAGGTTGGTTAAATCCTTCAATATGGAAATCTTTTACAACTCCTACAATTTTACCATATTGAACATCACCATTGTTATTAATAAAGGTGCCAAGTCGTTTTTCCAAGGGGTTTTTTATGTTCAAATTGTTGACTGCAGTTTCATTTACTATAAAAGTTGGAATGGAATCCGAATCTTGCTCTCTATTAAAAAATCGTCCTTCAGCCAATTTAATACTCATGGTTTTAAAAAAATCATAATCTACGTTCATATTCCAAAGTGGTAATTGCTCTTGACTTCCCTCTAATGCATACATACTTTGATTAGGAAGGTCACCAGGAAAAAACGAGGCTCTTGAAACACTTTGAACATGACTGTTTTTTAAGAAGATACTTTTATAGTCTCTAAAGTTATCAGCCATTTGATCGGTTTGGATAGGAACTATAATAACTTGATCTCCTTTAAATCCAATATCTTTGTTGTGTAAGAAATCAATTTGCTTAAAAATAATAATCATTCCAATAATTAAAATAGTTGAGGCTGTAAATTGAGTAACAACAAGCGCTTTTCTTAAAAATGCTCCATTTTTAGATTTGGTAAAATCGCCTTTTAAAACAGAAATGGGCTTGAATGATGATAAGAAAAAGGCGGGATAACTTCCTGCAAATAATCCATAAAACATGGTTATGATAATTGAAAAAAGTAAGGTTTGACTAAAATACTCATTCAATAAGCTAATATTGGTTTCTAAAACATTATTAAACCCTGGCAGCAATACTATAACAAGGATGTAAGCCAGACATAAAGCAATAAAACTTTGAATGACCGATTCTACTAAAAATTGAAAAATCAACATCTTTCTGGATGCTCCAGAAACTTTTCTGACACCTACTTCTTTTGCTCGTTTACCCGAACGCGCTGTTGACAAATTCATGAAATTAATACCAGCTATGATAAGTACTAAAAAGGCAATACCTAAAAACACATAGATGTACATGATATTTCCATTTTGCTGAATCTCGAAGTCTTTATGAGAATATAAATGAATATCTTTTATTGGCATAAGCTGATATTCAAAAGCATTTCCTTGTTTGAAGAATTCGTCTACACTAACTTTTAGAAACCGTTCAACATCTGGTTCAATTTTTTTCATAAAGTTAGTTTTCATTTGCTGTTCAAATGAATTAAAATCAGCGCCCTTTTTTAGTTTGAGATAGGTGTTCCAACCATTATTTATCCAAACATTTTTAACATCATTATCAGATATAAATAAATCAAAACTAAAATGAGCATGTCCTTTGGGTTCTTTTATAATACCTGTAACGATTAAGTCTCGTCTGTTATCATAATTAACCACTTCTCCCATGGCACTTTTGTCTCCAAAAAGCTTTTGTTTAGTTTCTTCAGATAATACAATGGAATTTGATTCTTTAAGAGCCGTTTTTGGATCTCCATGAATAAATTCATAATTAAAAACATTAAAGAACGAACTATCTGCTTGTGCAATATGTTGTATATAAACTTTTGTTTGATCGTGACGCATTAATATTTCCTGCCTACCGGTTTGAATTCTGGTGGCTGATTCTACATCTGTAAACTCTGTTCTTAGTGCATTTGCCATTGGGCTACAGGAAACCAGTGCGTCCATTTTTTGGCCCATCATATCGGCTTTTATGCCTGTTCTATATATACGTTCATAACCATCCCAGTGCTTTTCGTAACTCGTTTCATCTTTTATAAATAAAAAGACAAGTATGGATACTGCTAGCCCTAAAGCTAATCCAAGGATATTTATAAAAGCATAAATTCTATTTTTATTTAAGCTTCTGAGTGCTACTTTTAAATAATTTTTAAACATGGTTTTACGTTTTTAATTTAAACAGCAGCTTGACTTAATTTACTTTCTTTTTCAGAAACTATTTTTCCATCCAATAAATTAATGGTTCTACTTGAGAAACTGGCATCATGAGCAGAGTGCGTTACCATGATAATGGTTGTGCCTGACTCATTTAGCTTGCACAATAAATCCATAACCTCATTACCATGTGACGTATCTAAATTTCCCGTTGGCTCATCAGCTAATATCAAGGAAGGGTTTGTAATTAGGGCTCTCGCAACAGCAACACGTTGTTGTTGTCCGCCGGATAATTGTTGAGGATAATGATTTGAACGATGAGCTATTCCAATTTTTTCAATAATATCATCGACTCTTTTTTTACGTTCTGACGCACTAATTTTATTGTAAATAAGAGGCAATTCAATATTTTCAAAAACGGTTAACTCGTCTATGAGGTTAAAGTTTTGAAAAATAAATCCAATATTTTTTTTACGAATTTCAGACCGTTGTTTTTCATTGTATTGCGCAATTTCCTTTCCAAGAAACTCATAACTTCCGCTTTCAGGTTTATCCAACATTCCTAAAATGTTCAATAGGGTAGACTTTCCACAACCGGACGGCCCCATAATAGATACAAACTCGCCTTGGTTAATTTCAAAAGATATTTGATTTAAAGCGGTAGACTCTAACTCTTCTGTTCTGTAAACTTTAGTAAGATTTTTTAATTTGATCATCTGTTCGTTTTTTATTGGTTAATTTTGATTGATTCATAGTTTTTAAAGTCGTCATAAGACGATGAGATAAATTCTTCATTGGCACTAAGCCCTTCAAGCACTTGATAAAAGCTAGGATTTTGATTACCTAATTTTATATACCGCTTATGAGCTTCTCCTTTGCCATCCAAGACAAAGACATATTGCCCACCTGAAGCTTGAAAGTAATTTCCTCGAGGAATCATGATTGATTTTTTAGATTTTGAAAGCTCTAGCCTAACTTGAACTGATTGTCCAATGGTAATATCTTTAGGAACCTCATTTTTAAATACTAATTCTATTTCAAATTTTCTATTTTTTACTTCAGGAAACACTTTGTTCACTTTTAAATTGAGAAGTTCACCATTAAAAGAAAAGTTGGCTAGTTGGCCGGGTTTAACGGAACTTAAATAATACTCGTCTACAAGCCCTTTCACTTTAAATCCTGATTGTACATCAATTTTAGCAACCGTTTGATTTTTACTATACGATTCTCCAATATCTGGATCAAAACTAGATAGCATACCAGAAGTGGGAGCTTTTACAAGTAGTTTTTCAATATTTTCACGTATTAAATTTAAATTACGTTGCATCAATGATATGGAAGTATTAATCTGATCAATTTGAATTAAATTGTCTTGCGTACTTTTTACGACGTTAGTTTTCATAAAGTCGCGTTTGCTCTTAAAGTATTTATAAGATTCTTGCCTGTCTACAAAATCATTTTTTGCAATGATATCTTTTGAAAATAAAACAGAATCTACTTTGTAATTACGTTGAACTTCTGCCAGACTGTTTTCGCTATCAATTAAAGATTCTTTTAAATCTCGTTGATCTTTTTCTAGCGAGAGTTTTAAACTTCTCAGGTTGTTTATTTGTTCTACAATGGCTGTTTCCTGATTCATATATCCCAAGGTGGCCGAAGGATTGCTCAAACGCAATAGGGGAGTGCCTTTTTCAACGTACACGCCATTTTCAATAAAAACCTCTTCGACGGTTCCGCCTTCTAGTGTATTGACTAAAACTAAATTGATAGGTTCAACGTCTCCATCAATTAAGATAACGTCTTGAAAATCGCCTTCAAAAGCCTTTTTTACAGAAATTTTTGAAGCCTCAACTTTGTATATTTTTTTGTTAAATACCTGTAATCCGAAAAAAGAGAGAATCAGAACAAATATGATACCAGCTAGTGTTAACATTTTTTTCTGACTCCAGGTTTTTTTCTCAATTTTTTTATCCATTCCCGTTTGGTTCATGATATGTTAGTTTTGATTTTTGTTTTGGTTGTTTTAAAATAAAATGACTTCAATAATTTTTATTAAAAAAGCTATTAGAGTAATAATTAGAGATATCATGCGGAATGAAAATTAGTTTGAAATTTATCTAAATTTGAATAGTGTAGTCTTTTACTAAATCCTACATACATTGAATTTCTATGTTTGATACTTTCTTTTGAATTGTTTACTATTAAAGTTGTCATAATGTTCGTTTTTTGATTGTTGATGGTATTTTTAGATGTTACTATCTGTAACGTCTTTTAGTATTCCAATAGTTGCTTTTTGAATTGTTTGGATGCTCTGATAATTGATAATTGTGTACTGTTTTCATGATTTTTATAGTTTAATGGTTTGATTTATAATATAGAGACGACTAACTTTTGAATTTGTTACAGTACTATGCATAACATATTAATAAATTTACAAAAAGAGGTAATTAAAGGTGTTCAGATTTATATTAAAAAAAGAGAACCTTTTTTAAAGAATGTTACAGTGATAAGATTTTTTAAGTGTAGCTATTCTTGTTTACGCTCATCATATAACGATAATGAGACTAAAAAAAGAAAATATGATAAATAAAAAATTCCAGTGAATTTCAAAAATTAATTAAATTTTATTTTTTCTTATTCACTTTAAAACTTAAGAATTCTACAAAAAGCGAGAACGCAATAGCAAAGTATAAGTAGCCTTTTGGAATAGCGCCAACTACATTTCCAAAAAATTGGGTGTGCGATAAATGAGCGGCTTCAGTGATAAGCATAAACCCAATTAAAATTAAAAAGGCTAAACCTAATAGTTGCATACTTGGATGCGCATCAATAAACTTGCGAATAGGATTGGCAAACCCAATCATAATTCCGATGGAAATTACAACCGCAATAATCATTAAAACTAAATTGTAATTATGGTTTTCATGTAAACCATTAGTCATACCAACGGCAGTTAAAATAGAATCTATGGAGAATATAAAATCAATGATTAAAATTTGAACAATGGCTTGTGATAAGGTTTTTATTTTTTTTCCTTTTAATTGATTTTCATCATGTTTGGGAGATTCTACCTTCTCGTGAATTTCAGAAGTACTTTTATAAATTAAAAACAAACCTCCACCAAATAAAATGATAGATTGCCAACTTATGGCAACATGGAGCCAACTGAATTCTATCGTATAAAATGGATCTTTTAAACCCACTAAAAATGACACAAAAAACAATAAAATAATACGTTGAACCATGGCTAGTAAAAGGCCTATGTTAGTGGCTTTACTCCGCTGGTTTTCTGGTAATTTATTAGCGGCTATGGAGATAAAAACAATATTGTCAATTCCTAAGATAATCTCTAAAAACGTTAAGGTAAGTAGCGCCATAATGGCATCACTGGTAAATAGAAAATCTAACATGGAAATATATTACAAGTTATGTGTCAAAATTAAGTAAATTTCAGAGCTTAAAAGAATAAGAAGAGCAGAATTATTGCTAGTTGAATTTTTTATTTAGTTCAGCAATAATAGTATCCAAAGGAGCTTCATAATCAAACCATAAAATGCGGTCATCTTTTCTAAACCATGTTAATTGGCGCTTTGCAAAACGTCGTGTATTTTTTTTAATTTCTGAAACAGCAAAATCTAACGTCCAATTGCCGTCTAAATAATTAAACAATTCTTTATAGCCAACAGTGTTTAAAGCGTTTAATGATTTATAAGGAATAAGATTTTTTACTTCATCAAGTAAACCATCCTTAATCATTATATCTACGCGTTCGTTAATTCGGTTATAAATGATGTCTCTATCGGCAGTTAAACCAATAGTAATCGTTTTAAATGGTCGTTTGGTTTTGTCTTTGTTTAAAAAAGAGGAATACGGATTTCCTGAGCCAATACAAATTTCCAGAGCACGAATAACGCGATGTGGATTATCAATAGCTACGGAGTTATAACTTTTAATATCTAACAATTTTAGTTGCTCCTGTAAAAATGGAAGTCCTTTTGATTCTAAATCAACATTTAATTGGTCTCTTATTCTATTATCAACATCAGGAAAATAATCTAACCCTTTCGAAACAGCATCCACATAAAGGCCAGAGCCACCAACCATTATAACAATATTTTTGGTTTTAAAAAGAGACTCTAAGGTCTGTAAGGCTTCTTTTTCAAACTCCCCAACATTATACTGGTCTTGTATCGATTTATGATGGATAAAATGATGTTTAGCTGCTTTTAACTCGTATTTTGATGGTGCTGCAGTACCAATGGACATTTCTTTAAAAAACTGTCTAGAGTCTGCTGAGATAATCTCTGTATTAAAATGCTTAGCCAATTTAATGCTCAAGGTGGTTTTACCTATAGCTGTTGGTCCAACAATAGAAATAAGATAGTTATGCATGGTTTAATTTATGACCACAATTATAACAGAATTCAGCATTATCCTTATGATTTTCTGCCGAACAGCTAGGGCACGATTGGGTATTAAGACTCACTAAGTCTTTTTCTAAAATTGGTTTTGCTTTGCTTTGACTGGTATATTCTGCGGATACAATACCAGTTGGAACAGCAATAATACCGTAACCCAAAATCATAATACAAGTGGCTATTAATTGTCCTAAGGGTGTTTGTGGGGCGATATCCCCAAAACCTACCGTAGTAAGTGTTACGATACACCAATAGACACTTTTTGGGATATTTGTAAATCCATTTTCTTCGCCTTCAACCAGATACATTATAGTTCCGAAAATAATTGACATGATAAGAACAGCGAATAAAAACACAAATATTTTAGCTCTACTGGCTTTCAAAGCCGATACTAAATTGTTTGAAGCGCCAAGATAACGTGCTAATTTTAAAATTCTGAAAACCCGTAATAAGCGCAATGCCCGTAATGCTGCTAGAGCATGTACACCACCAAAAATTAATGATATATATTTAGGAACTGTTGATAAAAAATCGATAACACCATAAAAACTAAAAATATATTTTAGAGGTTTTTTTACGGTAATAATTCTAGCAATATACTCCAAACTAAACAAGATTGTGATAATCCATTCTGAAATGTTAAGTATGTTATGATAATTTGCATCAATACTTTTAACGCTTTCCAGCATAACTAAAATAATGCTGGCAATAATGGTAATGAGCAATACAACATCAAATAACTTACCCGCAGGTGTATCAGCTTCATAAATAATTTCATGAAGTTTTGTTTTCCAGGTGGTTTTATCGAGATTGCTCATTTAGTAAAAATAAAAAAAGATAAATTAA
>TARA_R110002033_G_scaffold33214_9_pt1 | contig 17648 bp, 13 predicted proteins | sample TARA_R110002033 | Tara Oceans TARA_R110002033 (sample SAMEA4397051) | marine metagenome | biome: Polar Biome; feature: [SRF] surface water layer (ENVO:00010504); material: water (ENVO:00002006), including particulate matter (ENVO:01000060) such as... | depth 5 m
AGACCGTTGATTATCGCCGATGTACAATCAGCAGATGACGAACTACGCTTTAATATCAATAAGTCAACGCTAGATAATTTTGTTACTATCGCACGCGATAAGTATGGCGTAGCAAATTCCGAACAATATGGAACTTTCGATAAAAAAAGAAATTCTGACGCATTATTTGCTCGTTTAGACTGGCAAATTAATAGTAATAACTTACTAACTGTGCGTGACAATTACACCTACGATAATAATAAATTGGGATTACAAGACAACACTACAATAAGCTTGTATGAATCATTTGGAAATGATTTAAATATTGACAACAGCATACTTGCTTCGTTGAGAACAAAAGTGAATGAAAAGATAACTAATGAATTAAAAGTACAGCATCTTTACACCTATCAAGATAGTAGCCCAGGAGATCAATTACCTGCTTATAATATTCCTCGTGCTGTAGTTGAAAATGTGGGATCTACGATAGATGGAGCAATTAAAACAACAAACATACAAATAGGTGGTCATCGATTTGCTCAAGAAAGCTTTACTAATAACGTTTTTCAGGTAGTAGACAATTTATATTATAATACTGATAAAATCAAATACACATTTGGTTTAGACTTAATGCACACAAATTCAGAATCTTTATACGGTAGTGAAGTTAACGGTCGTTTTCATTTTAATGGAATAACTAATTTCGAAAATCAAACACCTTATCGCTATTATAGAGAAGTGCCATTGAAAGACGACCCGACGGTAGTTTCAAATATTTTAAATCTTGGAGTATATGGCCAAATGCAAACAAAAATCGCAACTGGTTTAGACATGACTTTAGGCCTAAGATTCGACTATGCTAAATATCCCACAGCAACATTTAATCAATTAGTGTTTGATGAACTAGGAATAAGAACAGACAACAAATTACAGTCAGCTATACTGCAACCAAGAATTCAGATGACTTGGGATGTAAATGAAGATCACAAAGATTATATTCGTTTAGGGGCAGGAATTTTCGCTTCAGATTTGAATAACTATGCAATCATCAATAATTTATATTTTGATGGAAACCATACTGCAACCGTTGATGTGCGTTCACCAAACGTTCCTTTTCCAAATTTTGCTGATTACCGAAATAACTACAATAGCATACCCACTCTAGATGCTTTTAAACTTTCTACTATAAATTTCACGGACAAAGACGCTAAAGTTCCTGTAGTGTATAAAACTAACATTTCATACTCCCATTTCTTTACAGACAAGTTGAAAGCAGGTGTAGCAGGTTATATGACTTTAGGTCGCAATAATTATGTTTATGTAGATCGTAATATGGTAGCAAATCCTTTCTTTAGATTAGCTAATGAGGATAATCGTGGTGTATACGTTCCTGCAAATTCAATTCCTGCTAACGGCGCTGGCGACTGGCTGCAAGGAAGAATTAGCGATAAGCTAGGGCGTGTTTTAGAATTAAATAGCGAAGGAAAAGTAAATCAATATGCAGTGGTGGTCGATGCAACTTACCGCTATTTCAGAGATGGAGAAATCTCTATGAGTTACACTTTTAACGACACTAAAGACAACACATCTTTCAACGGAAACGTGGCTAATACTGCAACTCTTGTACTTCCCGTAAAAGATGATCCCCGTGACCTATCAAAAATGACTTACTCTGACAATCAATTTAGAAGCAAGGTTGTTTTTTATGGTACCTTACCTACTATTTATGGCTTTAGCGTAGGTGTTCGTTATTCTGGAATAGGAGGCACTCGTTACAGTTTATTATCAGGAGGAAATACTAACGGTGATTTTGTTTCTTCATCTAATGATTTAGCGTATATATTTGATGCAAATGGAAATGCAACACCCAATAATATAAAAACAGGATTACAAACAATATTAAACAATCCAGAAGCAAGTCAAAGTTTGAAAGACTACATTAATAAATATTCTGGAAAAATAGCCGAAAGAAATGGAGGAATCAATGACTTTTACGGACTTGTAGATATTAGAATAAGCAAAAAATTCACTACCTACAAAAAGCAATTTATTGAATTTACAGCCGATATCTTTAATGTGGCTAACTTATTAAATAAAGAATGGGGAGTGAATAAATCATTAAGCTCTCAATCATTGTATGCTCTAGGAACCCCTGCTGCAAATGGTACTGCAGCTGTGCCTGGATTTGACGCTAGCAGTCAACAATTTAATTACAGAGTAAACAATGCGGGATTACCTTCGTTATCTGGCAATCCATACCAAATTCAGTTAGGACTAAAATATGCTTTCTAAATTAAATCAGTAAATAAACAAGACTAAAGCGGTGCACCTAAAAAATATACCGCTTTTATTTACTACAAAATTAACTGCTTGCTATCGGATTACCTGCGTAATCGTTTCACTTTGTCTTTGATAGCAAAGAGCGCAGCCTTTTGTTGGATTAACAATTCCGTAGACTACTATTCTGGCTGAAATCACTAGCGATAACAATTTGGTAGGACCTACTTTAACCACATTTCCAAATAACCCAAACAATATCCCTTTTAATTTCCTACTTTAAATATTAGAATGAATAACCTAAGATAAAAATAAATTAAACATTTAACATAAATATAAAATAAAACGAAATAAATTACTTAATTTTAGAGTAACATTCTCACCATTGTTTCTGTTGCACAATACCTTTCTTAATAATTATCTAACCTCTAAATATATTATTATGTCAAAACCTAGCATTTACGAAACCAGTTGGATTGATTTAGTTTTCGAAAACAGAAACAAAGAATACGGCGCCTATCGATTGCGTCAAGAAAGTACTAAAACCGGATTATTTTCATTATTTATAGGCTTATTATTTTGTGCCGCCTTAATGACTATTCCTAAACTGTTGAACTTCTTTGAAATTTCTGCCAATACAGTTGTAGCAACTAGCCCACCCACTATTGAACAAGTTGTAGAGTTGACAGCCATTGTTCCGCCGGTGACCAAACCTTCTCAGCAAATGCCTGTAACACAAATACCAGTCGAAAAGCCCGCAGAGATAGTAATCAAAAAGCAGCTTGCTAATCCCACAATCGTAAAACCAGAACTAGCTACAAATGAAATCGCTACTAATGTTGAGGCGATTTCGATCAAGAAAACAACTATTGAAGGAAATGGAATCTCAAGTGGAGCAACTACTGCTAGCCCGGGCTCAGGAAGCACGAGTACTGCAACCACTGATTATGGCAATGCATTAGTTACAAGTTCGGTTTTAGACAAGCTACCACAATTTCCAGGCGGAATGGACAAATTCTATAGTTACGTAGTGAATAAATTTAGAACCCCTGAAGTAAACAATGAAAAGATAATTAAAATCTATGTTTCATTTGTTGTTGAAAAGGACGGATCAATGACTGATATCAAAGTAGTCAACAACCCTGGATACGGACTCGATAAAGAAGCCATTCGTGTACTACAATCTATGAGAACCAAATGGTCTCCAGGAATGATAGGATCAAAGGCCGTAAGAACCGCCTACAACCTACCTATAATAGTTCAAGTGAATTAATTATTTTAAGAGCAGAATACAAAACATTCTGCTCTTTTTAGGTTTTAAATTCTGAGAGAATATAAACCTTAAAAGATCTTATCAAGAAATCTCTTATCATTAAAAAAAATCCTTAAGCTTCAATTGCTAAAACCCTTGTATTTAATACACATTACTTATCTTTGTATATTGAAAATTAATATATGGAAACTGTTTTAGATAAAAATTTACCTGTAGGGAAACCAAAATGGTTAAAAGTAAAACTCCCAATTGGACAAAAATATACTGAGCTTCGCGGTTTAGTAGACAAATATAGCTTAAATACAATTTGTGCTTCTGGTAGCTGTCCTAATATGGGTGAGTGCTGGGGTGAGGGTACTGCAACATTCATGATCTTAGGAAATACTTGTACGAGATCATGTGGGTTTTGTGGTGTAAAAACAGGAAGACCTGAAACGGTTGACTGGGACGAACCTGAAAAAGTAGCGCGTTCTATTAAAATCATGAATATTAAACACGCTGTTATTACTAGTGTGGATAGAGATGATTTAAAAGATGGTGGTTCGATTATTTGGATCGAAACTGTAAAAGCTATTCGAAGAATGAATCCCAATACTACGCTTGAAACTTTAATTCCTGATTTTCAAGGAATCGAAAGAAACATTGATCGTATCGTTGAAGCTAATCCAGAAGTAGTTTCTCACAATGTAGAAACGGTAAGAAGATTGACTCGTGAGGTTCGTATTCAAGCAAAGTATGATCGAAGCTTAGAGGTTTTGAGATATTTGAAAGAAAAAGGAATTAACAGAACCAAATCTGGTATTATGTTAGGTCTTGGCGAGCAAGAAGAGGAAGTTTTTCAAACTATGAGAGATTTGCGTGAAGCAAATGTTGATGTGGTAACTATAGGTCAATATTTACAGCCTAGTAAAAAACACCTACCAGTGAAAGAATTCATAACGCCTGAGCAATTTGCCATATATGAAAAATATGGCTTAGAACTTGGATTCAGACACGTAGAAAGCGGACCATTAGTTCGTTCTTCTTACAAAGCACAAAAACACATTTTATAAAATATTTAATCGATTACCATCGTAATCGGTTGAGCGATCAACCTATAAAAATTGAAAACAAGAGTTGCCATAAATGGATTTGGAAGAATCGGTAGAAATTTATTTCGCTTACTTTTAAACCATCCACAAATTGAAGTAGTGGCTATTAATGACATTGCCGACACGAAGACAATGGCTCATTTATTAAAGTACGACAGTATTCACGGGGTACTTAAAAAGACAATTGAAAGTGATGATAGCGGATTTTTAATTGAAGGACAGCATTTTGCTTTTTTTCACGAGAAGGAAATTTCAAAATTAAATTGGGCTTCTTTGAATGTTGATTACGTAATTGAATCAACCGGTAAGTACAAAACTTACGAAGATTTAAATCAACATATTTTAGCTGGCGCAAAAAAGGTAATCTTATCTGCCCCTTCTGAAATAGACACAATAAAAACTGTCGTTTTAGGAGTAAATGAGCACATCCTAGACGGCACAGAACAAATTATATCTAATGCGAGCTGCACTACTAACAATGCAGCTCCTATGATTAAAATTATTAATGATTTGTGTGGTATAGAGCAAGCCTATATTACAACCATACATTCATACACCACAGATCAGAGCTTACACGATCAACCGCATAAGGATTTACGCCGAGCTCGAGGAGCTAGCCAGTCAATTGTTCCTACAACGACAGGTGCGGCCAAGGCATTGACAAAAATATTCCCTACATTAGAGGGCAAAATAGGTGGATGCGGAATTCGAGTTCCAGTTCCAGATGGCTCATTGACAGATATTACTTTCAATGTAAAACATGCAGTGACTATTGAAGAAATAAACCTTGCGTTTAAAAATGCCGCTCAAAAAAAATTGAAAGGAATCCTAGATTACACAGAAGACCCTATTGTTTCTGTCGATATTATTGGTAATACTAATTCTTGTGTATTTGATGCACAATTAACTTCTGTCATTGATAAAATGGTAAAAGTTGTAGGATGGTATGACAATGAAATAGGCTACTCGTCTCGATTAATTGACCTGATACTGATTACTAGCGCATAGTAAAATAAAACTGGATGAAATATTTTTTGGTTTTTCTTCTTCATTTTTCCATACTACTACATTCGCAAAACAACGTGAATTTAGATAGTACACATTTTTACAGCAATTTAGCAGCTAAAAATAGTGCAGAGGACAACTATAAAAGTGCCATATATTATACTCAAAAAGCAATAAACTATAGCGAACAAAGCAAAGACAAATACAATCAAGCACTTCAAACTTTTTTATTAGGTAAACTTTATTTCGAACTTAATAAAAATGAAGATGCCGAAAATTTTCTAAATGAAAGTATTGCGTTGTTCAAAAAACAAGCCGCTTCTATTCCCTATTCCGATGCTTACTACTTTCTTGGATTAGCCAAAATAAGAAAGAACGACTTTACCTCGGCAGAACGATTTCTTGATAAAAGTTTAAGCATTAGAAGAGCATTAGAGATTCCGCAACATGATTTAGACGTTCCAATTACAGTACAAAAGGGTATCATTTTCAGATCTACAGGCAAACCTGAAACAGCTGCGACTATATTTAACAGTATTATTTCTAAAGATATATCCGCCGAAAAAATTTCGCTTAAAGCAGAGGCCTATTATCAAATGGGCTTGATCGAACTAGCAAATAATCGCTACAACTTTGCATTAAATTATTTTTCTAAAGCTTTCGAAAAAAATTCTGAAAGCGAAAATATTGCGCAAAAATCAGAAATTGCATTTGCCTTGAGTACAGTATACGAGAAATTGCTTGAAAAAAACAAAGCCTATTCTTTTTTAAAATTACACCTCAATTTAAAAGAAAGTTTAAGAATTGCAGACAATCAAAAGCTAAGAATTGATGATTACGATCAATTCAAAGAAAGCCAACAACTCAAGGCAATTGAGCGAACGAATAAAGAACAGGCTGAAGATGAGAAAAACAGCAAGTTTTCTAAACTCATCAATATTTTAGCTATTGCCCTAATCTCAATTCTTTCACTATTAAGTTTGTCTTTATATAAAAACAACGTGATACGTACTAAAACAAATTCACTACTTAAAGACAAAAACAAAGAGCTAATTTTAGAAAAAGAAAAAACAGAAAAAGCGTCAAAAGCGAGATCTGAATTTTTATCTACAGTGAGTCACGAGTTAAGGACGCCGTTAAATGCCATAAACGGAATAACCCATTTACTCCTTGAAGAAAATCCAAAAAAATCACAATTGCATTATCTGGCGTCACTCAAGTTTTCAGGGAACTATCTAGCTACTTTTATAAATGAAATATTAGAAATCAACAAAATTGAGTCCAATAAGATTGAAGTGGAGCACATTCCTTTCAATTTAAAAGAATTACTTACTGATATTAAGAGTTCCTTAAATGGACTGGCGATAAAGAACAATAATGATTTCAAAATATTATTTGACGACAAAATCCCTGAAACATTACTGAGCGATCCGACCAAATTATCTCAAATTTTCATGAATTTGATTAATAACGCACTTAAATTTACTCAAAATGGTGCTGTAACAATTACAACTACGGCAAATCTAATTTCTGAAGATGCAGTGATCGTTTATTTTAATATCACGGATACGGGTATAGGTATAGCAGAGGATAAATACGAAACTGTATTTGAGAGTTTCTCTCAAGGATCTGTTGAAATTAATAGAAAATACGGTGGAACAGGTTTAGGATTAACAATCGTTAAAAAACTAGTTTCTGTATTAGGAGGAGAGATACAACTGCAAAGTACTCTAGGTCTAGGATCTACTTTTACTTTTAAGTTGGAATTTGAAATAGATAAAAACCTCGCAGAGAACAATACTCATTTATTAGTTGCGGATCACTCCATTCTAGACGGAAAAAATATTCTAGTAGTTGAAGACAACAAAATCAACCAAATGATTACTGTAAAGATGCTGCAAAATAAAGGTGCAAATTGCACGGTAATTGACAATGGTGAAGAGGCGATTACAAATATTGCCAGCAATCATTACAATATCGTTTTAATGGATGTGCACTTACCTGGAATTAATGGCACAATTGCAACACAAGAAATAAGAAAATTCAATACATCAATTCCCATAATTGCCATAACAGCCATTTCTCTAGATGAAAATAGAGAAATGCTATTATCTTACGGCATGAATGATGTGGTTACAAAGCCATTCTCTCCTGAAAACTTTTACAATGTAATTTCAAAAAATCTTCTATTAACTAGTAGTTAATAATCAATTCTCTAATTAACTTTCTTACATTAGGTTCTGCACTTTGTGCTGCTTCTAAAACCTCATCATGAGAAATAGAATCAATATTAGCTTCATCACCTATATCTGTAATTACAGATACCCCAAATGTTTCAAGATCCATGTGACGCGCCACAATAACCTCAGGAACAGTAGACATTCCCACACAGTCTGCACCAAGAATTTTCACCATTTTATATTCGGCTAGCGTTTCAAAGCTAGGGCCTTGAAGACCTAAGTAGATTCCATCTTTTACCTCGATGTTTAATTCCTCTGCTAATTGCTTTGCTTTAATAATCATCTTGCGAGAATATGGTTCGCTCATGTTCACAAATCGTGGACCAAAACGTTCGTCATTAACTCCTCTTAAAGGATGTTCTGGCGTGAAATTAATATGATCTTTGATAATAATAACCTCACCTATTTTATAGTCAGGATTTACACCTCCAGATGCATTTGATACAATCATTTTTTTAACTCCTAAGTATTTTAATACGCGTACAGGAAAAGTAACTTCCTTCATCGAATAACCCTCATAGTAATGAAAGCGTCCCTGCATAGCAACCACTTTCTTAGTACCTATCGTACCAAAAACTAATGCTCCTTTATGCCCTTGGACGGTAGAAACAGGAAAATTAGGTATTTCGTTATATGGCAGTGTAAATTCTATTTTTATATCCTCAGTAAAACTACCAAGTCCTGATCCTAGAATCACGCCGTATTCTGGATTAAAATTATTGATTTTATTAATGTAATTAACCGTTTCTTGTACTTGATCCCACATAATTTAAAATTGTTTTATCAAACAAATCAGCTCCTTCTAGAAATTTACTTTTAATAGGTAGATAGTATAATTGTTCCTCTAAAACACTCCCTTTTAACCTCACAAAATCTTTTTCAGTCGTTACAATGATGTTGTTTTTTGATTTATTTTTTATCTCTATAATGTCATTATCTGTAAAATGATGATGGTCTGGATATACCATCGTTAAATCATTTGCAGCCTGCAAATATGCAAAAAAAGACTCGGGTTTAGCTATTCCAGCCAAAAGTAATTTGTCTTTTTTGATAATTTCACTTACTTCTAAGTTATCTTGTGCAGAGTAAGCAGTATCGTCATATGAAATTGTAGTAAAGAACAACTGCTGCTTTTTTGTTAAACGCAACTTGGCTCTTATCTCATCTTTGTTCTGTATAGATAGTGTGGCTGGACACTTAGTAACTACTATAAGATTGGCACGCTTTGCACCGCTTTTATACTCTCGCAAGTTTCCTGTGGGCAACATACAATCATCAGCATATAAATCACCGTAAGCGGTAAGTAACACATAAAATCCAGCTTTTACTTTTCTATGTTGGTATGCATCATCAAGCAATATTACCTCTGGTTTTAGCGGTTGTGAAAGCAGTTGATCGATACCATTTTTACGGCTAACGTCGACCGCAACTTGGATTTTGGAAAATTTCTTATAATATTGAAAAGGCTCATCACCAATTACTTTTGCTGTTGCATTTTCATTTGCTAAAACATATCCTTTAGATTCTCTTTTATACCCACGACTCAAAGTAGCCACTCGATAATCATTTTGTAGTAAGCGAATTAAATATTCGATTTGTGGCGTTTTGCCAGTTCCACCTACACTTAAATTCCCTACAGCTATCACAGGAATGGGAAAAGCCGCAGATTTTAATATTCCTATATCGAATAAAAAATTTCGAATAGCAGTGACCAAACCATAAATAATAGCAAAGGGAAAAAGGATTTTTCGCAGTAAATTCATTATACGAAAGTATATTTTTTATTTTAAAGTTGATTTGTTTATTCGTTAATTTGTTTATTCGAAAAAATGAAAAATGAAGATAAAAGAGATTCTTACAGTATTAGAAGAGATGGCACCATTAGCTTATGCCGAAGATTTTGACAATGTAGGCTTGTTAGTGGGTGATCAAAATCAAGATGCAACTGGCGTTTTAGTTTGTCATGATGCACTAGAAAATGTTATAGACGAAGCAATAGCTAAGAACTGTAATTTAGTAGTGTGCTTCCATCCTATTCTCTTTGCAGGATTAAAAAAAATTACGGGAAAGAATTATGTAGAGCGCGCCGTTATAAAAGCAATTAGAAACGATATTGCAATCTTTGCCATTCATACCGCTCTTGATAACCATCAAGATGGTGTCAATAAAATCTTTTGCGATGCCCTAGGTTTGAAAAATACGAGTGTGTTGATTCCGAAACAAAATTTTATTCGAAAATTAATCACTTTTACTACCCCTGAAAATGCAGAGCAAGTTAGGCAAGCTCTATTTAATGCAGGAGCAGGTAGAATAGGAAATTATAATGACTGCAGCTTCAGTTCAACTGGAATAGGAAGTTACCGTGGTAATGAGAAAAGCAATCCCGTTATAGGAAAGCAATTTGAAAACGTACAAACTAACGAAGTCAAAATCGAAGTTACCTTTGAAAAATATCTTGAATCAAAGATATTAAAGGCATTATTTGATAGTCATATATATGAAGAGGTCGCATACGAAATTTATGAACTGCAAAATACGCATCAAAATATAGGTTTGGGAATGCTAGGAACATTTGAAGAACCTATAGAAGAAGAAGCTTTTTTACAACTTGTAAAAGACAAAATGATTGCTGGAGGTATCCGTCATTCTGTTTACACAGGTAAAAAAATAAAAAAAGTAGCAGTTTTGGGGGGATCTGGAAGTTATGCTATAAAAAACGCAATTATGGCTGGTGCCGATGCCTTTTTGACTGCAGATTTAAAGTATCACCAATTTTATGAAGCCGAAAATCAACTTTTATTAGCAGATATTGGACATTTTGAGAGCGAACGCTATACAAAAAATTATATTGTTGATTTTCTTCGGAAAAAAATCCTTAATTTTGCAATCGTTTTATCTGAAGAAAATACAAATCCAGTTAAGTACTTATAGAATATGGCGAATACGAAAGAATTAAGTGTTGAGGACAAGTTAAGAGCAATTTACGATTTACAATTGATTGACTCTAGAATTGACGAAATTAGAAATGTAAGAGGAGAACTGCCTCTAGAAGTGGAAGATTTAGAAGATGAAGTTGCTGGTTTAAGCACACGTTCTGAGAAATTGAAAGGGGAATTAGAAGTAGTTGAAGACCTAATCAAATCAAAAAAGAATGCGATTGATGAGCACAAAGAGGCTATCAAAAAATACACAAAACAACAAGAAAGTGTTCGTAACAATAGAGAATTCAACTCTTTAACTAAAGAAGTTGAGTTTCAAGAACTTGAAATTCAATTAGCTGAAAAGCAAATTAAAGAAATGAAAGCTTCTATTGAAAACAAAAAAGTAATCATTTCTCAGTCTAAAGAGAAGTTAGAAACAAAATCTAACCACTTGAAACACAAGAAATCTGAGCTTGAAGCTATCATGTCAGAAACTGCAAAAGAAGAAGCTTACTTAACTGAAAAATCTCTTGAATTTCAAAATTCAATTGAAGAAAGACTTTTAGCAGCTTACACAAGAATTAGAACAAGTGTTCGTAACGGTTTAGCAGTAGTATCTATCGAAAGAGGAGCTTCAGCAGGATCATTTTTTACGATTCCACCACAAACTCAAGTAGAAATTGCTTCTAGAAAGAAAATCATTACTGATGAGCATTCAGGAAGAATTCTAGTAGACAGTCAACTTGCAGACGAAGAAAAAGAAAAAATGGAAAAATTATTTTCTAAATTTTAATTATATTTAAGTCCCGATACACATCGGGACTTTTTTATTATGAAAAAAATCTTCAAAACAATTTTTACAAAGTCTATAGGTTTATATATCAATATCCTGAGTTATGTAAATCCCAAAAAGGCAATCAAGATTGCTTATTCACTATTTAGCGAACCCCGAGATGGTCGTTTAAATAAAGAAGAGCTTCCTTCTATCCTACAAGAAGCCACCACTGAAACACATCGCTTAAACAAAGATTACTTTCAAAGCTATACCTGGAAAGGTAACGATACTATAATTTTACTTGTTCACGGTTGGGAAAGCAACGCTTCTCGCTGGGAAAATCTAATTCCCTATTTAAGAAAATTTGGAAGTACTGTAATTGCTTTAGATGGTCCCGCACATGGATTGTCAAGTGGAAAAGAATTTAATATTCCCCAGTATGCTGCTTTCATAGATTTAATTGCAAAAAAGTATCAACCCACCTACCTGATTGGTCATTCACTAGGAGCCAAGACCTGCTTATATTATCAAGCCAAGTATCAAAATTCTAATATTAAAAAAATGGTCATTCTTGGTTCTCCAAGTGATTTTAAGGTAATTTTGAATAATTACATTAAAATGCTTAGTTTGAACACTGCAATTTACAACGGCCTCAGAGATCACTACCTTAATCATTTCGAACTTAAACTAGACCAATTTTCAGGCAAACACTTTGCCTCACAAATTCTAGTGCCTGGTTTAATTGCACACGACTCACAAGATAGCGTCGTGTTATTTGCAGAAGCAGAAAAAATAGCCGCTTCCTGGAAAAACTCAGTATTAATTGAAACAAAAGGACTAGGACACAGCATGCATGACGAAGTATTGTACGGTAAAGTTGCTCAATTTTTATTTGAATCGAAATAAAATAGTCCTCGACATACTCCAAATTTTAAACACGCATTAAATAAATATTCTACCAAGTAAACGATTTAACAATTTAGTACTACTTTTGTGCTATGGAAGAAAATCTAAAACGACTAAACAAATTTATTGGAGAAACTGGTTTTTGTTCTCGCCGAGAAGCTGATAAAATTATCGAACAAGGTAGAGTAACAATTAACGGCGTCGTTCCAGAATTAGGGACCAAGGTATCTATACATGACGAAGTGCGTATTGATGGCAAACTAATTAGAGAAAATAGAGAAAAATCTGTTTATCTCGCTTTCTACAAACCCATTGGGATTGAATGCACCACTAATTTAGATGTACAGAACAATATCGTTGACTACATAAATTACCCTAAGCGCATCTTCCCTATTGGTCGATTAGATAAAGCCAGTGAAGGACTGATATTTATGACTAATGATGGAGATATCGTAAATAAAATTTTGCGAGCCAGAAACAATCACGAAAAAGAATATACCGTTACCGTAGACCGCCCAATCACAGATCGTTTTATCGAAAGAATGGGAAATGGAGTACCTATATTAGATACCATCACCCGTAAGTGTAAAGTTGAACAAATAAGCAAATACACTTTTAAAATTATTCTAACACAAGGCTTGAATCGTCAGATTCGTAGAATGACTGAATATTTGGGTTATGAAGTAACTGCTTTAAAGAGAATCCGTATTATAAACATCTCGCTTGATGTGCCTGTAGGGCGCTATCGTGATCTTACAGACGCAGAGATTAAAGAACTAAACGAACTTATCGAACCTTCGAGTAAAACAGAAGAAGCTAGTTTACCTAAAGCAGAAGCCCCTAAAAGGAGAACAGAATTTATTAAAAGAGATGATCCTAGATTTAAAGATCGTAATGATTATTAAAAATTAAGAAAATTTATAATGCCCCAAATTACCTAGTAGTTTTGGGGCATTTATTTTATAAAATAGTATCTTCTTAAAAAAATAATCGTCGGCTGATATTTATCAGCTTTTATGCTGCTCGATATACCCATATTTGTAAATCATTTATTTCAAAATTTACATTTTATGACAGCGAATAAATCAACACACACTTTTCATATTCCTGTAATGGGACTAGCTTATACAATCGACAGTCCTATTAGAGTAGCACACTATGGCATCTCATCAGTGATTTCAATAATCGACGATGATTTAATTGAACGAATGAGTTCTTTTTATAGCACTAAATTCAATCTGCCTTACCAAGAGATCACTAAAAAGGCACAAGATCATCGCGCAAAGCGTATTACCAATTATCTAAATTTGGTGAATGATATTGTAAAAGACAAATTCGATACTTTTAAAAACGAATTAAGTGAAAGCAAACAAACGCTAGAGAATTATATTGCTATGCTTCCTAACAAATCTGAGATTAAGCAAGGCTTGCAAATCATCATGGATGATGGCAAAGAAGCAATAAAACAATACTTAGAGTCACATCTACATGCTGGAGCCATTGACGTCAACATTATGACTAAAGTCGATAAAGACAATTTTATAAAAGACGAACAACTACCAACAGAATTTAATGATGCTCACGCCTCCTTACGTGGTTTCGCAAATAGTAACTTAAACTCCTCAGTGGTGCTATCTGCTGGAATGAATCCAAGGTTGTATAGTTATTTCGAAAACTTTGGTGTCTTTTTCCCAGATGAAAACAATCAATTAGGCAAAAAAATAATCTTGAAAGTGAGTGATTTTAGATCGGCTATGATCCAAGGGAATTTCTTGGCTAAGAAAGGGCTTTGGGTTTCTGAGTATCGCATTGAGTCAGGTTTAAATTGCGGCGGTCATGCCTTTGCAACCGAAGGATTGTTATTAGGTCCTATCTTAGAGGAATTCAAAGAAAAGAAGGAGCAGTTAATACAATCGGCACATGACTTAATGGTTAAAGCTCTTGCTCAAAAGGGAAAGCACATTCCTTCACAACCATTAGAATTGAAAATTACAGTTCAGGGTGGCGTAGGTACAGCAGCAGAGCATGATTTTTTATTAAACCATTTTCAAGTAGATTCAGTAGGATGGGGAAGTCCGTTTTTACTAGTTCCAGAAGCTACTTCAGTCGATGCGCAAACCCGTGAACTTTTGGCAAAAGCCAAGGAAGAAGATTTGTATTTGAGTCCCATATCGCCATTAGGAATTCCCTTCAATACTTTAAAAGGAACTACCAATGAAGCATTAAAGCAAAAACGAATTGAAGAAAATAAGGCAGGGAGTTCTTGCCCAAAAAGATTTTTAGCGTTAAGCAAAGAATTTGGCCCCGAAGGAATTTGCACTGCTTCAAAAAAATATCAAGATGCAAAATTACAAGAGTTAGAAACTTCTAAAGAATCATTAAGCGCTGCTATGTATGCAAACGCTAAAAATAAAATCACCGATAAATCATGTCTGTGCGTAGGCTTAGCCAATGCTTCCTATCTTGAAAACGAAATGCAAATAAAAGGGCAAGCACAAGGAGTAGTAATTTGCCCAGGACCTAATATGGCATATTTTGATAAGGAAGTTTCGCTTCTAGAAATGACACAACACATCTATGGCACTGGAACTATATTAACAAAAAGCGAAAGACCCAATATGTTTGTTAAGGAGTTAAAAATGTACCTTGACTATTTAAAGAACGAACTCAATACTGTTTCTCAAACGGTAAACGCTGCTCAGGTTAAAAAGTGGCACGCTTTCAAAAATAATTTATTAGAAGGCATTAAATACTATGAAAATCTTTTTAGTGGAAATTCATTTTCGAAAATGGAAAACAACAAATCACAAGCATCGATAGCTATTTTAAAGCATGAATTAATCGAACTTAAAATTCCGGAATTAGAATTGGTTTAAATACAGAAGCGACTTGTTTAAATAACAAGTCGCTTTATATCAAATAAAAAGTATAGCTATAAAGAATTCCACACTAAAAGTGTAGTGCAAAACCAACATTTAGTTGCAGCTTATCATCAAAATTATCTCTGTGCGTTGCAAAATTATAACGAATTCCAGGTTCGATGCTAATATTCTTACCTAGGAAGAATGCATAGCCGGCTTGAGCACCAACATATATGGGATCAATACTTGCCAAACCCACACCATTATAAGAAATCTCAACTGGAATCATCTTTTTTATATAGTATTTGGCGCCAATTTTATAAGCAATTGGATCTCCTTTACCATCAACTTCACCGTATCCTAAACCAAATTTCAAAGCCAAGTTATCGGCTATAAAATAACCTCCTTCAGCACCTAGATTAAAAGAAAGTACACCATCAGTAGATGAAAAGTAAAAACCGGTACTTCCTACCCCTTGCCCAAAACCGGTGTTAGCTTCTATTAACCAGCTCCCCTTGTCTAATTGGCCATCCTTAGCTTGCGCATTACAAAATGTAACAGCAAGCAATGCAATAATTGATAAAGTAATTTTTTTCATAAATTTTGTTTTTTGTTGGGCCAAAGATAGAAGACAAAACTAATCTACTAAGAATTTTACTACTTTTTTAACAAAAGAAATTACCTACAAGAAAACTATTATTCATTTTGATTATTTTATTCCGCGACAGTACATTAAAAAATTGAACTTTAGATTTATTGCGTAAATTACGTACAAATGAATTATAACATTATTAAAGATACCTTATGAAGCCAATTACTGAAAATCAAAAAACTAAGATTGCTTTTTTCTCGACGCAATCATACGACAAAATTTTTTTCGAAAAATATAATTCCGATTTTAACTTTGCACTTACATTTTTAGAAGCGCAATTAAATAGTAAAACGGTTGCTTTACTTCAGGGCGAAACCGTCATTTGCGTTTTTGTAAATGACATTGTAGATGCGGCAGTTATCGAACTTTTGGCTAAGAAAAACATCAAGATAATAGCACTTCGTTGTGCAGGATTTAATAATGTAGATTTGGACGCTGCTAAGAAGTTTGGGATTCATGTTTGTCGCGTTCCCTCCTATTCTCCAGAGGCCGTTGCTGAACATGCTATGGCAATGATTTTAACTTTAAATAGAAAAACACACAAGGCATACAACAGAGTTCGAGAACAAAATTTTTCTTTAAATGGTTTACTCGGTTTTGACCTACACGGAAAAACAATAGGAGTAATTGGAACAGGAAATATAGGTAAGGCATTCGCCAAAATAGTAAAAGGTTTTGGTTGTAATATTTTAGCTTACGATATTAATATTGATCCCGAGATGCAGAAAGAAGGTGTCGTATTCACTGATTTAAGTGCTATTTTCAAGCAAGCAGAAATAATTTCGCTGCACTGCCCATTAAACGAACAAACGAAGCATTTAATAGATAAAGAAGCGCTTTCAATGATGAAAAATAATGTAATGATTATTAATACCAGTCGCGGTGCATTGATAAATACATCAGATATTATCGATACTTTGAAAGATGGAAAAGTGGGCTATTTAGGTATTGATGTATACGAACAAGAAGAAAAATTATTTTTTAGAGACTTATCAGATAATATTATTCAAGATGATGAAATCCAGCGATTAATGAGTTTTCCAAATGTTCTCGTTACGGCGCATCAAGCCTTTTTTACTAATGAAGCTTTGACGCAAATTGCTTTAACTACTTTAGGTAATATTGAATCACTATTGTCGAAGAATGATATAGATAACAAATTGGCGCTATTAGCGTAAAACTAGAAAAGGAGCTTCGTGATGAAGCTCCTTTTTTTAATATATAATTTAGTGTAAGTAATTATGCTTTTAATCGACACGCTTTAACGTCTCCTTCAACAACGACTTCAGTCATTCCTAAAGCAGAAAGGTTTTTCATGGCTTTGTCCCATTTTTTACCGCTTAATTCTGATTTTATTTTTAGTAAACCAAATTCCATTTGGTTCTCATTCGCTTGTAAAATAGCAACGATCGTTTTCTCGTCAGCTTCAAGTTCAACAGTAATTTGTTTTTTCTCGGGTCTCATTTGAGGGAAAAATAACACTTCTTGAATCGATGCATTATTGGTCAAGAACATCATTAAACGGTCCATTCCTATTCCTAATCCAGAGGTAGGTGGCATTCCGTATTCTAACGCTCTCAAGAAATCTTCGTCAATAATTCCTGTTGCTTCATCATCTCCTTTTTCAGCCAAACGCATTTGATCTTCAAAACGCGCTCTTTGATCAAT
>TARA_R110002033_G_scaffold170642_3_pt1 | contig 17613 bp, 16 predicted proteins | sample TARA_R110002033 | Tara Oceans TARA_R110002033 (sample SAMEA4397051) | marine metagenome | biome: Polar Biome; feature: [SRF] surface water layer (ENVO:00010504); material: water (ENVO:00002006), including particulate matter (ENVO:01000060) such as... | depth 5 m
AAAAGTTGTCATTCATATACCTCAATTAGATATAGATAAAACAGCCAGAATTATTATCTAGTGATGAGCGTTTCTGCGCAAAAGTAAAGGCTTTTCATGTGCTGGTAAACCGCTGACTAGCAAAACAAATTAGACTTTATTGAAGGCATTTTTAGGAGGGAGTTTGTTTGTCTCTGGTATCCGTTAAAGCGGGGGAAATTCATCATTATGATTATCAGCTTTATCTGGCCATCAACGATATAGACCACACAAAAACTAAAGCAATGTCACCTCAAACAAATGACATCTGCGAATGGTTCCATAAAACGATTCTGTATGAGTTTTATCAGATAATATTCAGGAAAAAACTCTACTCAAACATGAAGGAATTACAAAAAGATCTAGACGATTGGATGGAATCCTATAACAATGACCGAACTCTTCAAGGTAAGAAGTGCTATGGACGCACTCCAAAGGAAGTATTGCTTTATGGGAAAACGATCTGAGCTACTACACGGTTCAGACAACCCTGCAAACCAAACAACCGGGCGTGGTAAATCACTTGCAGTAAGTCTTGGTTCACTATTAATAATTTTTTAAAGGACTTATTATTATGAAGCAACATCGCTTATCCCTTCCAATAACCTTCGTGTTAACAGTCATACTGATAAATCTAATCACTATTACAAGTGTGAATGCATCATTGCCTGAGTACAATTGGCATTTATTTACCAATGGGGCAACACCCTCAGCACAAGCCATTGATGCAAACGGCAACATTCTTATAGTCGGCATCGCAACAAACTCATGGTTGGGTAATAATAATGAAAGCCCGACACATGCCTATAGTGAAGCTGGAAGCGTGTGGTTGCTGAAGCTTGACCAAAATGGCAATTATCTTTGGCATACCTTCTTTGGCGACAATTCAACGGTATCTGGTCATCACTTTCTTTCCCTCGATACAGATACCGCAGGCAATATTTACGTAGCAGGGAATGTAAGCCAGTTTTCCGACTGGAATGGACCTAACAATGAATTGCCTTTAGAAGCTTTTCATGGCGGCAATGTTGACGGTTATCTGGCTAAAATTGATGTTACGGGGGAATATCAGTGGCACCGCTTTATCGGGCCAAATGGTGCTTCAACTCACGAAGCAACACACTCGGTTGCCGTTGATTCATCAGGCGACATCTACACAGCCAACTCTGACCTTCTTGGTGCATTTTTTGTTTCGAAATTTAACTCTGTCGGTGCAGATCTTTGGCAGTTTACCTACGGTGAAGCTTCACAGTTCGGACAAGGTCAAATTCATATTGATAGTAATGATGCTATTTTTATTGTTCACCACTCTACTTTTAGCACACTGTTCAACGGCCCCAATGGCGAGCTGCCTCTGCATAGTTTAAGTGTCAGCAATGATAGAGGGTTCCATATACTTAAACTCGATAAGGACGCCAACTACCAGTGGCATACATTCCATGGCGGACAGGTTGATGATAATGGCGTAAACAGTGGGGATGATGTACAGCTTGTAATGTCCAGCACATCAAATGGTGATTTATATGTTGCTGGCGGAGCCGAAGGCTCCTGGCTTGAAAACAGCACTGCCCCAACTAACGCGTATAAGGGGAGTGGTGATATATTTGTAACGAAGTTTGATTCTCAAGGCTCATATCAGTGGCATACCTTTTGGGGGAGTCATCAAACAGAAGGCGGGCCTTCACTGGCATTTGACGATGAAGAAAATATTCTTATCAGTGCTTACACCTTGACCAATTGGCTTGGCCCAAACAATGAACAACCTCTCGCGCCGCTGCTGGAACAGTCAGGCGGCGTAGTTTTGGCGATGGATAGCGACAGCACATATCTTTGGCATACTTTTCTTAACGGTTCAATCCGTACAATATCCAATGACGTAAACTCTCTGTATGTTGTAGGTGATGGGCGTTACGGCACACAACATCTCGAAACAAACCTGCTCGGAACAGACACCACCTTGCCTTTATCCGGTTTAACGCCGAATGAGGGTTTATATATACTGAAATATGACTTTGGTAATTTTGTGCCTGACGACGTGCCCGATGCCTTCGGATTCACATCTTTAACGAATGTAGAACTAAACTCAATTGCATTGTCGCAAATGATCACGATTTCCGGTATTAATGTCGCTGCTGAAATCAGTATTACAGGTGGCGAATATATCCTCGACACAGGTCAATTCACCGATACAACCGGCAGTATCAGCAATGGCCAGACCATTCGAATTCGAACTACTGCTTCCGCTGCATTTGATACAACGCAAAGTGTTGTACTAACCATTGGAGGTGTTAGCGCTACATTTGATGTCACGACAAAAGCCAATGCTTCATCTGGAAGTAATAGTGGTAACGGAGGTTCGGGAGGTGGAAGTATTAGTATATTAACGTTGCTGTTACTAATATATCTGCTTGCTGTTAAGCATTTTCACCGTCTTCCTTCGTAGGGTATGCTCGTGGTGTGTATTTCTCCCTCTATTTGATTTTAGATATGTACCGTCGAAAAGTAGTGGGCTGGGAAGTACATAAAAAGTGTTAAATGGATCATCGATCCATTTAACACAATGCTCATAACCTCCCATTAAAAAATATTTGAATAAACCCAGTCAGACTATTCTTGACCTAAATTATCTAATTTGAGTTAACTAAGCGAGAGGCAGCTTTACGGCATGCGCGTGCCAGAAGAGAGCGTTCAAGTTTATTAAATTAAGTTTGGAATTTGAAAGCAACTCTAGTCTTGCAAGTCCGCAAAGCTGCCACTCGAAAGGTTAGCTTCAATAAGGATAAAACAGCCAATATCGATTTTGAGTGAATGCTGGCTCTTGAGCAAAAGCGAATGCTTTCTTGATGTTGGTAAAGCACTGGCTATCAACCTAAAGCGAACTATTATATTTATGTATACCTTCTAGCAAGCCCTTAGTATTATAGATATCAAGCCGTCATTTTTATTAAAAATATCTCGATTTGTTAACGCGACCCATAAATAAAGTTTGTATAAGTTCCCAAATTTAACATAATTTAAACATTAAATTATTGAGTAAATAGTCCCAACTATTTAGTATACTAAGAAGTTTAGATTTTTGTGGTTAAGCAAGCACGCTTCTTGACTAAATCAAGAAGTAATGGGCGCCTCATTTAAGAATTTTAATAAGTCATTTTTCTGAGAGGTCGCTTTTCCTAATAAAGCAAAACCGAGCGACACACCGTTTTGACCATAAAATACAGCAGATAAATCTGCACCACGACCCTCTACTTGCCATGTCCCAACAATTTTAGCACCGTTAATGTTTCGAGGTGGACAAATTACAAGAGGACAATAAGCTAATTTCACAGCGACGGCTTGCGGAGGTAGTATTAATTTCTTTATTTCTCCCGTAAGTGTTTGAGCCAATGATTTTGCTGCGGCTGTCGCGGGCGCTATAAAGGGTAAAACACAACCATAATATTCAGCACAATCACCCAAAGCATAGACATTTTCAGCGCTCGTTTTAAGGTATTGGTCAACCACAATACCGTTATGAACTTTGATGCCTGATTTTTCAGCTAAACTTTTATTTGGCGATAACCCTACCGCTGATAACACGATATCAGCGGTTATCGTTGTTCCGCTGTTGAGCTGAGCACAAACCCCATCACTTGATTCTGTTAAACTCGCTATGCCAGTGCCAAAATGCCAACTCACTAAGTCTTCAGGAAAAGCTTCAACAATTTTTGACCCAAGTGATTGTGGCAAAATGCGCTGCAAGGGCCACATGGAAAGGTCAACAACGTCTATTTTATGCCCAACCTTTGATAAATCACTCGCAAACTCACAGCCAACATAACCTGCACCAACAATTAATATGCGTGTTTCTTTTTTTAGATTTGAGATGAATGATCGATAATCTTCAAAATTGTTAATCGACACAACTTTATCTGAAGCACTTGATGTTAACCCTAGGTTTATCGGAGACGCGCCTGTGGCAAAAACTAATGAGGCATAAGCTAATCTCTCACTCTCTCCCTCATTAGTCACCGTAATTGTTTGTTGGCTTGTATCAACGTCAGTCACCAGCGTTTCTGACCTAATAATGATATTAAAGTCACTCTGAAGTACATCGCGTGTTTTCATAATAAGCGCGTCAATACTTTTTCCCATCGATAAAGCTTTCGACAGATTAGGCTTGTAATACAAGTCTCCATTTTCCTGCGTAACCACAATAACTGATGCATTATTGTCTTTAGCTCTGATTTCTCTAGCGAGCGTAATACCCGCATGACCAGACCCAATAATGATAATTGGCTTCATGTTACCTCCCCATAAATACTAATCGACTAGATAGAAATCTGACTTTGATGCTGAGCAATCTGGACAAGTCCAATCGTCAGGAATGTCCTCAAAGCGGGTTCCGGGTGGAAAACCTTCTTCTGGAAAACCAAGTGCCTCATCATAAATTAGGTCACAGGTGATACAGCAATATTTACGGTAAACTTGTTCAGTCATTTTCCAACCCTCACTTTTTATCTTCAAGTTTTACAAAATCTGGTTTCTCTCTCACAAAACAGTCTGGGCATGGAAAGTCATCAGGTAAATCTTTCCACTGAGTACCAGCAGGGTAACCTTCATGCTCAGCACCTAAAGTTTCATCGTAAATATACCCACAATCAGGACATTCAAACTTAGCCATTTCTTTCTCCAATCATTAATTTTTATACCGCCAATGCATACAACAGAGTGCTAATTGAAATACAGGCAAAAATACCGTGTAAATATAAAATAGAAATCGGTTTGCGGCGGCCTTTCAATAGCTTTCCAAATAACAAATACCCTCCCGCCACAACACCACTTAATAAGGCGGCAGAAACCCAAGTCCAGCTGTTATCAACACCACCTAACCAGCTTTCAAACACACCTATCAAAAGTAACAACACACCCAAGATCGCAAATACACCATGTGACCGAATAATAAACGGTGGGATACGTAATCCCTTCCGCTTTCGCATTAACATTGCAGAGCCCACCATCGCGACCACGATAAATATTATTAATGCTGTTACTTGCATATCCACCTCTTTTTTTGGTTCTGCCAGAATAGGGTCCGGCATTATAAAACGCTCTAAGCCGCTTCTTTTTGATCTACTTTGTGATAACGCGTGAACACTTCATCTTTAACATCTGGATCTACATTCACTTTATTCATATCACCTTTTGCCCATTCAGCAACTCTAGGGTTCATAATTGCGAACCAAACAGGTGGAAACATTGCCAAGACAAACATCCATGGATAACCAGCCTGAAGCTTAGGCACATTATCGTAGTCACGCAGAACTTGGTAAGCACGAGTTGGATGAGCATGATGGTCAGAATGACGCTGTAAATGCACTAAGGCCAAATTAGATACTTTATGGTTACTATTCCAAGAATGATGAGGCTTACAGCGTTCGTATCGACCATTCTTTTCTTTTAGTCTTAATAAACCATAATGTTCGATATAATTTGCACACGTTAAATTCCAGTATCCAAATCCTGCGACAATAAATAAGAAGGGAATCATCACCGGTCCAAAGTAAGCAAGCAATAAAGTATAAGCACTCACAGTCACTAACGCTGGTTGAATAATCTCGTTACTCATTGACCATTCTGACTTACCAAGACGTTGTAGCCTAGAAGCTTCTAGCCCCCACGCTCGTCTAAATGCACCCGGTATTTCACGCTTAACAAATTTATATATTGATTCACCCATCCTAGATGACGCTGGGTCTTCTGGTGTTGCAACATCCTTATGGTGCCCTTTGTTATGTTCGATCACAAAATGCCCGTACCCGCTCACCGCTAGAGCAAATTTTGCAGCAATTTGCTGGCCTTTATCATTCACTTTATGACCTAACTCATGTCCTAAGTTTACGCCTATCGCACCCATGAGCCCGGCACTTAATGAACCACCTAAAATACTCAACCATGACCATTCATATTGTGAAACCACATAAGCCATTACAATCATCGATAGCCAAAGCATCGGCACTGCAACAAAGAGAACTTGCTTGTAATATGATTCATTTTTTATTTCTTCAACCACCTCTTCACTAGGATTTGCATCATCATCACCAAAATATTTATCTAACACCGTGATGCCACCATAAAAGAAAGCGACTGTTGTCCATAACCAAATACCATTACCTGTTTCTATTGCATAATAGCCCGTTAACATAGGCAATATAGGAATAATAAAAGACAGTACGTACCAGTATTTTTTAGTGGCCACCCAGGTTGAAAACTTAGATGGGTCCATAGATCTAGCTGCGGCCAACACATTCGGCTCAATATTACTTGCCATTTTAAATCTCCAATTAAGATTGTCATTATCGTTATTAATTTAAGTAATTTTATCGTCAGCCGCCTAAACTAAACATGGCTATTAGTTTCATGTCATAGTCATTTAGTGTCATGTCTAATTGAATAAGTGGTTGCTTTAGACTAAATACTTTAAATTAGTTATTTTGAGGAACTCATAATCATCACGGCGGCTTTTTCTGCTATCGCAATGGTTGGTGCATTCGTATTACCACTCACAAGCGTTGGCATAATTGAGGCATCGACGACTCGAAGATTCTTAACACCATGTACGCGAAGTTGATCATCAACAACTGAACATTCATCGCTGCCCATCTTGCAGGTACCAACAGGGTGATACACCAAACCAAGCCGGTCTTTGCACTTCTGGAGTATTTCCTCGTCTGAAGTTACGTCTTTACCAGGGTGAATTTCTTTCCCACGATGTTCAGAGAATGCTGATGTATTTAGGATTTTTCTTACCGCTCGAATACCATCAACCAAAACTTTGGCATCTTCTTTTTCTGAGAAAAAATTGAAATTGATTTTTATCGCATCACGTGGATTCGCTGACTTAAGTGCTACAGAACCTCGGCTCTTTGGCCGTAACACACAAACATGCAAAGAGTACCCATGCCCAGAAAGTAGCTTAAGGTCACGTCCGCAGTCATCAAATAATAAGGGAACAAAGTGCATCTGAATGTCTGGCACTACTACATCGGGGTTAGACTTTAAGAAAGCCCCCGCTTGTGTAATAGAATTAGCGAGGTTACCTTTTTTTGACGTAATATATTTAAATGTGTCAGGCAACATTTTAAGCAATGAGGAAGGCGCTGTTGAAAAACCATCTTTCTTTTTACTTTCAACCAGAACACAGGCATCGACATGCTCTTGAAGGTTTTTCCCAACACCTTGCAGGTCTTTTATCACTGGAATGCCATAATGACCTAATTCCTGTTTCGCACCGATACCAGAAAGCATTAAAACTTGAGGTGAATTATAAGTACCTCCGCATAGAATTATTTCTTTCTTGGCTCTTACCGTTATTTTTTCACCATTTTGAGTATATTCAACCGCCACCGCCACATTATTTTCAAAGACAACTCGATCAACAAATGCTTCACACTCAACCGTGAGGTTAGACCTCACTCTAGCAGGGTTAAGATACGCTTTTGTCACACCACAACGCTCTCCGTCTTTTATCGTAAACTGATAAAAACCAGCACCTTCAAATTGAGCCCCATTAAAGTCATCCGTTAGTGGGTAACCAGCCTGCTTCGCGCCCTCAATAAAACAATTATTTAACGGGTAGGTATTATGGGTATTAGAAACATATAAAAGTCCATTCGCACCATGGTATTGATTTGCACCACGCTCATTGGCTTCAGACTGCTTAAATAATTCAAGCATATTTTTAGAACCCCAACCTTTATTCCCAAGGGACTCCCAGTGGTCATAATCCGACGAATGACCGCGAATATAAACCATCGCATTAATCGCACTACTTCCGCCTAACGTTTTTCCTCTTGGGCAAAATAAAGGCTGGCCATGACGAATATCCTGAACTGGCTCAGACTCATACCGCCAGTTATATTTTTTGCTGTACATGAAGTAAGCAAACGCACCAGGAATTTTGATAAAGGGGCTTTTATCTTCAGGACCCGCTTCTAACACCAGTACTTGGTGAGTGCTATTTTCAGTCAGCCTATTCGCTAAAACGCTTCCAGCAGAACCAGCCCCTACAATAATATAATCAAATGATGCGACAGACATGTCACCTCCTCTACTTATTTTTTACATTCGTTTAAGTAGGTTGACAGTATCGTTATCTATAGATGACTAACATGGCCTTTAGTGTCATGCACTTGTCATTTAGTGTCTCATTTCTTTTAAAGCAAGAAGGTAACTATTGATGCTGTTCTCGGTAAGCACCGGGGGAACAGCCGAACCAACGTTTGAAGGTACGGCTAAAATTAGACACGTCTTCATATCCAAGTTGGATCGAAATAACGTCTATTTTTTGATCTGTTTGAGTTAATAAACGAATTGCATATCGCTTTTTTAACTCCTCAATGATTTGCTTAAAGGAAGTATTTTCTTGGCGTAACCTCCGTATCAATGTGCTTTTTGACACATTAAGCTGGCTTGCAGCAGCTTCGATTGATAGGTCATAATATTTGGCCGACTCAACTAAATTCTCAATTTTATCTTGGGTTGAGCGATGTAGCGTTAACCGCACCAGCTCTACTTCACATTGCTCTTTTGCCATACTTAGAGTATTCGCATCTCCCGATAAACACTTAATAGATAACCATTCTAGAGGTATCCGAATTCTGGCTGCACTCGATCTAAATTTTAAATTTTTGGTTAATACCTTCTCATAAAGAGAGACCCAATCAGGCGCGTCATACGGTATTTCAATTAAACATTCATCCACCAAACCACCCACTGCAAACCGTATAATATTTAATAACAGCCTTATAATCGTTTCATATAATACTATTTCGATGGGAGCCCAATCACCACAAGGGGTGACAGATAAATAAACATAATCAGATTGCCTCTCTACATGTAGATCAAGGATCTGAGCGCGGGTCTGATAATATTGAATAACAAAATCAAGGCACTGCTCTAAATCTTTTGCGTGAGAGAGACCAAAACCCAAATGACCGTGACTAGACACCAAAATACTATCCGCCACTTCCAGCCCCACCCAGGGTGGAATACCTTGATCAAACATCAGCCCAACCAACACCTTTAATTGTGATAAAGGAATATACTGTTGTGTTTTATCAAATCCGGCGCCTTCCCAAAACTGCTCAAGATTCACCCCCTGCTCTTCAGCATAGCGTAAAAAATGATTCCAGTAGGTTGTAGAGATTAAAAGTTCAAATGACATTAGGCCCGCTACTTTTTTTTATAAAAAATTGTTTATAATACAATAATAGGCCTGTATGTATTGCTAAATATAGGAAGAGTAGATTATTTACTCCGAGAGCCCATAAGTGTGATCCGATTATCCTTATGACTACTCGTCGCACATGCTTCGTTCAATTGTATTATTTAAACAGACTAGTTTCTTTCCGATAACTCAATTTCGAGACCAAACACAACCCTAAAAACTAGTTGAATTGGAGGTACTAATTATTAATAACCATAAGATTCAATGTTTTGTTATAAAAGCCTACCTTCATTTTGCTAAACTATATTTCTCACGAAAAGCAAAAATATTAGGTGTTCTAAACAATGTATATTTTACTTCTCTAACTAGCTATATATCGTGGCTAGAGAAGATTCGTTTTTGAACAATATTCAGCGGTATCCTGATTGTAAGCGTCCAGCCAAGCACACCTAACAAGCCTGTCACCATTTAATTACCCTAGTTCCAAAATTCAAAAGGAACTAGGGCATGACTAAAAAGAGAGCTAAGCATAACTGGCCAGACCTGCTGGCCTATCAGCAAGAGAGTGGCTTAACGGTGGCAGACTTCTGCTCCATACATAAAATCAGCCCCTCTTCGTTTTATCTCAATAAACAGCGAAGTACGAAGGAAAATAGCTTTGTTGAAGCGAAGGTTGTTCGGAAGGTTTCTGAAGAAGTTACTCAGATTACCGCACGCTGTGCACAAACTATCACACTAATGACGCAAGCCGGAGAGCTATCTTTCCCAGACTCGATATCATCTGACTTTTTAATCAGGCTGATAAAGGGCTTATCATGAAGGTGTTTGTGTCGCCTCCTCGTATTTATCTTCACCGGCAGTTTGTTGATTTCAGGAAATCGATTAATGGTTTGTCTGTGATCATTGAATCAGAGATGGATCTACCAGTCATGAGTGGTGCTTTATTCATCTTCTGCAACAAAGCTAAAGACAAACTGAAGATATTATATTGGGATAAAACAGGCTTTGCTTTATGGTACAAACGATTGGAGAAAGACAAGTTTAAGTGGCCGAGCAGAGCGAACGAAGATTGTATGGAACTGACTGAACAGCAACTAGCCTGGCTGCTCGACGGCTATGATGTGATTGGTCACCAGGAGGTCAAATATCAAACTATAGCGCTATAAAATATAGAAAATAGCTTAAACAAAAACAGCAAGTTAGCGTGCTATTTGTTAGAATAGCGGACATGAAAACAGACTTAGACTCGCTTCCTAACGACCTTGAATCACTCAAAAAAATCATTGCACAGCAAAGTGCAACGATCGCCTACCTCGAAGAAAAGTTCCGCTTAGCTCAGCATAAACAGTTTGGTAAAAGTACCGAAGGCTACCCTGGTCAGGGTGAGTTATTTAATGAGCTTGAACAACTTTTAGATCAGCTTGAAACGGAACCTGTTGAAGCTGAAAAAGAATCCATCACTTACGAACGCAAGAAACCTGTTCGCAAGCCTTTACCGAAAGAGCTGCCACGCGAAGTCATCACTCACGATCTAGCCGATGAAGATAAAAGCTGTGATGACTGCGGCAACGACTTACACCGCATGGGTGAAGATAAGAGTGAGCAGCTTGAGTTTATCCCAGCACAGATCAAAGTTATTGAACATGTTCGACCCAAATATAGCTGTCGTCACTGCGAAAAAAGTTCGACAAAAGTTGGAATCAAGCAAGCACCAGTCCCTGTATCGCCAATCCCGAAGAGTTTTGCAACCGCGAGCTTGTTAAGTCAGATCATCACGAGTAAATATCAATACGGCTTACCGCTTTACCGACAAGAAAGTCTGTTTAAAGAATACGGTATTCCACTGAGCCGACAAACGATGTCGAACTGGCTAATAAAATGTGCAGGCTTACTCAAACCACTTTATGACACGCTGCATCAACACCTCTTGCAGCAGAAAGTAATCCAAGCAGATGAAACGACACTCAAAGTAATCGAGTCGGACAAAGCCAAATGCTATATGTGGTTATATTGTACGGGCACAGACTCACCAGACAGTAATCACACAGACACCCCCAATATTGTTCTGTACGACTTCCATGAAAGTCGCGCAAGCCAATGCGCCGTTGATTTTTTGCAAGGTCACTCAGGTTATTTGCAGGTAGATGGCTATCAAGGTTATGAATCAACTCAAGCAAGCTTGGCAGGTTGTTGGGCGCATGCGCGCCGAAAATTCAAAGAGGCGGACATTGCACAAGGCAAAGGCAAGCCTAAAGCAGGTAAAGCGACTTGGGCGATTAGCCACATCAAAAAACTCTACCGCATTGAGGCCTTGATTAAAGACAAATCGCCAGCCGAAAAGCAAGCATATCGACTAGAACATGCAAGCCCCTTACTCGAAGAGTATAAGGCTTGGCTAGATAAATCGATTTTACAAGTACCTCCTAAGTCGGTACTGGGCAAAGCAATTGCTTATAGTTTGAATCAATGGCCCAAGCTCACACGCTATCTCGAAGATGGTCAGCTCAATATCGATAACAATCGAGCAGAAAGAGCCATCAAACCCTTCGTGATAGGTCGTAAAAACTGGTTATTCTCTAACACAGCGAGCGGCGCTCATGCCAGTAGTATTCTTTACAGTATTGTTGAAACGGCAAAAGCCAACAATCTCGTGCCATTCGACTACCTTCATCATGCTCTGAAGGTTCTTAGCGAACCTCAGGATGATGAAGGCATGACGAACTTGTTGCCTTGGAATGTTGGTTTCCCCCTAAGCTAAACCCGAAATAGGTGTGTTTGGCTGGACGCTTACTCCTGATTTACAAATAATGCACGTTCTTAACTCACAGCGTTAGTCCAAGCCTTCTAATTTTGATCATACAATAGGTAACGATTTTGCTCTACTGCTAGCGGTTTATCGTCACCTGAATTTGTATCGCTTTAACTCCGTAGCGTTAGTCCAACTCTTCTAATTTTGATCAATCAATAGGTAACGCTTTTGCTCTACTGCTAGCGGTTTCTCGTCACTTGAATTTGTATCGCTTTAACTCCAAAGCTCGCATTCCATTTGCAAACGGAACTATGAAATTTAGGCCAATCTAGCCGTAACACTCAATGTCTCGAATTGTTAAGGATTATCGGGAGCCTGCTCAACACCTATGCTGCTTAGGGCTGTTTCTGAATTACGGGAGCAGGCTTACGATAATCCCCAGAGGTCGAAACCGCGGGGCAAGAATGATGAGTTTTGTTTATGGGGATTTGAATCTGTCTTGTCTGCTGGAAACTGACTCAACATCAATTTCGTTAAAGAATGATGCATAAAGTTGTTCATAACAACACGATATTTAAGCTTCATTTTTTGAATCTACCTCCCAAAGCTAGCTAAATACGCTTCATTTTTCGATTCCAAACATAGCTGTTCTGTCACTAGCTAAAGTGATCTAGTTTGCTCTATTAATGGGCTCATGATCTGACGACAACGATGTTCTAATGCAGGTGGCGCCCGTGATTGATAGTCATGCTCAAAACAGGCAACGACAATCATCGATGTTTGACACTTCCGACAAAGATAAGGCGAGTCTAAGGTCACCGCTTGATCGTTATCATTCTTTGTATTTATCTCAATAGGAACAGCCAACAAGCTTTTTGCGAGCCTAAGACTCGTGGCGTGAGAAGCGTTTGCCAGCATTCCATAATGTCGGATGCGGTGAAAGCCTTTCGGTAATACATGAATAAGAAACCGCCGAATAAACTCATCAACAGGTAAGGTCATGGCTTTATATTTGGTTCGCCCTTTTAGCCGATAGTCCTTCCATTTAAAGGTCACGCCATCATCATTTACGTTTAGAAGACGACTATTCGCTATCGCAATGCGATGAGTATAACGGGAAAGATAAGCTAGAACGGCTTGGGGTCCGGCGAAGGGTTTCTTGGCATACACAACCCATTCCTGTTGTTTGAATGGCTGAAGCCATTTACGAAAGAGATCAGCATTCGATAAGTGTTGATGCTGGCCATAAAAATGAAGCTCTTGTCCTAGATGGGCTTGCTGAAGCTTTTCCAGAAACAGGCGCCTAAATAACCTGGAAAGCACTCTGACGGGTAAAAAGAACCCTGGTTTGCACGCTATCCAAGATTGGGTGTCTGGCGACAACCCTCCACCCGGTACAATGCAATGCACGTGAGGATGATGGGTTAATGCAGAACCCCACGTGTGTAGCACCATAATCATGCCGATCTTTGCACCGAGATGTTTGGGGTCAGCCGCCAAGGTATGAAGTGTTTCAGATGCGGCTTGAAACAAGAGATTATATATCGAGGCCTTATTGTAATAGGCAATGTCGGCAATGCCTGCGGGCAAGCTAAATACGACGTGATAATAGTCAACAGGAAGCACATCAGCTTGTCGTGCTTCTAACCAGCGCTTTGCTGCACTGGACTGGCATTTAGGGCAATGCCGATTGCGACAAGAATTATAAGCAATTTGAAGCTGCTCGCAGTTTTCGCAATAGAGTATGTGCCCGCCCAACGCCGCTGTTCGACAATGTTCAATGGCAGACATCACCTTCAATTGACTCAGACTCAGATGACCTTGATGATCAGTGCGCCATTGGGGGCCATATTCCTGAAAAATATTCGCCACTTCTAACGGGTAACTAGACATGTTATTAACTTACTAAGGGTAAATCATCGATCGGGCTTTTGGTGTCACGTAAAACGCGTGTCGCCACCTGACTATAGAGCGCTGTTGTTTCGAGCTTCTTGTGTCCCAGCAACGTTTGTATCACTCGGATATCAACACCATTTTCAAGTAAGTGTGTCGCAAAAGAATGGCGTAATGAATGAGTCGTCACCGGTCTTACTATTCCCGCTGCAGCAACAGCTTGTCGAAAGACACGACTTAATTGACGAGAAGAAATCGGATTGACGGGATTCATTCCGGGAAATAGCCAACCGCCTGGTAACATTTTTTGTTGTTTACTGCCTTCTCTCCACCAGGCTCGTAAAACATTCAGCAATGTTTGAGAAAGCATGGCATAGCGATCTTTATTTCCTTTGCCTTGCTCTACACGAATTAACATACGCTGACTATCAATATCACTAATCTTGAGTGCAGCCACCTCACTTACACGAAGCCCAGCACCATAGGCAATGGCAAATGCGGCTTTGTATTTGGCACTGCAAGTCGCATCAATTAGCCGGGTAACTTCTTCGCGACTGAGTATAGGAGGCATTCTTCGAGGCATAGCAACCGTGTTTGTTCTATTCATGATGGATGTTCGATGTAACGTTTGCTCAAAGAAGAAACGCAAACCTGAAAGGGTCGTATTAATCTTACCTATTGAGGCGCCTTGTTGTGCTAAATAGATTTGGTATCGCCTGAGATCTTCTGATTTTGCTCTATCAGGAGAACGACCTAAGAACACAGTGAAACCTTTTACAGCATTGACATAGTTCTTCTGAGTTTGTGGCGATAAATGCCGCATGACCATATCTTCTATCATTCGAAGACGCAGAGGATGGGCGCATAACTTTTCGATGGGAATGGTATTAGAGTTCATGAGATGACTCCTCTGTTAATACCAGAAGGTTTACTCAATATTTGACAGTAGATGTAGGTGAAAAGTTCAATGAAAAAGGATTTTAATTTAGAAGGAGATCTCTCCGATTAGACTACCGCGTAGCGGTTTAGTCCTTTGGCACAAAAAAGTCCAAGTTGCGCCTTCCTAAATCGTGGATTATCAAAAAAATGGAGTGGCAACTAAGGGTCGTTTTCCGTCTAATACTAGCGCATAAAATCGGAAAGGTTATAAAAAATATCAGCTAGCTAATTCGGCCAATTGCTGTCATCGGAAAGTTAAAGAATCATTCATCAAAAGCTAACTAAAAAACAAAAAAATGATAATTTTGAAGTAGCTTCTTTATCTTCTAATGCAGTCACTTATACAGTTAATTATTCAAATTCGGGGAACGCCTTATGACTCCTTTTAAGCACTTCATTAACTAACTAAACAAAATAAATCAAACGCTCGCCTTAAATAGTCAAAATAATCAAGTGCAAACCATTAAGAATCGCCGTTATCTACAGGAAAAAAAGTTACTTTTGCGGCCATAATTCATATACCTCCAAATTACATTTATCCAGCCGCAACAACTGCAATTGCGCAATTAAGTATCCGACTATATTTCACCAAAATCTCGTTTGTTTATATATTCCCTGCCAACAACAAAGAACGAGGAGTCAACCTATCGTGCAACCAGAGTCTCATATAACTTGCTCAAGCACACAAGGTTAAATATATTTGGGGGCAGATTAAAAATTATCAATATATTAAGGTGCAGAGTGGGAATTATTTATTTTCAACACGAATTCCTAGCACTCTCAAAGTCTGCAATGGGTTTTGAGTCAGACTAATACTTACACTAAATTAGAAGTGTGTCAGCGGCTTGAACGCAAAGAAGACATTCGGCTACTCACATCATTCAGGATAATTTAGCTTGTTTGTAAATTGCGATAACTAGTGACGTTGAGCAAAAGCACTACCTTTTGTAATGATGGAAACTGCTAGGAATGAGTGGTGGGTTGAACTGTCTTAAAATCAAACTGGTCAATATATCGTATCTCCATTAGTCATTTAGCCGCTCAAGTTTCTAGACTCCCATCTTGAACATCTAGTTCAAATTTCATTCCTTTTTTTTAATAGCATTAGAATATATATCTCATTACACTCCCATGCGTAATAACTATCAAAATATGAATAGCGATAAATATCTAGATTTAGCCTCAAACTAAGGCTGATTGGATTTAATAAGCAACTCAGTAAAGGACTCCAAATGTTTGGTATTTTCGGCAAAAAGAAGAAAAATAAAATTCAAAAACTTATTGAAGAAGATGGGATTGAGCAAGCTACCAATCGTTTTTCTGAGATTATATGTGACATGCTCAATACTAGAGATCTTGCATATCGATTTATTCTCGAAGAAATAGAAGCAGCAAGCAAAGGAAATGAAGTTGCTTTAGATTTTGCATCCAAGAGTGGGATCTCTTCGACTGAGTACATAGGAGCAATGCAAAATTCTTGTCCTGAAATTGATGGGCCAAATGGGCCACAACAATTCTTTTTAGATATTTCAGTGCAATTAAGCTCCGACAAAGCGCTTATGGTAGAATTTAGAACAAAAATTGCCGATAAAATAATGAAGCACTTTCAACTTGGTCAGTACGAAAGCAATGAAGATCCTTCTAATAGTTGGATGGAAGATCTAATTATTTGGGCTAAGGAGAAAAACCTTCCTGAAAGGGAACTCGAGGAAGGAATGCTAGGCCAACAAAGATATGTCGGATTTCCGTCGAATGAAGAGTCAATTTTGTCTTTAAGTAGCCATATTAGCTTTGCTAAAGGTTCTTTTTATGAGGCCAACAAAGCATTAGAAATTGACCTAACAAATTATAACTTGTCTACATTACCTAAAGCTTTTTTTAGACTTAAAGGCATACATGTTCTTTATTTGTACGGTAATAATTTAGAAACGATTCCAAACGAAATAGGCTCATTAGTTAATTTATATTGTTTAGATTTAGGGAAAAATAACATTGAGTCATTACCTAAAAGTATATGCAATTTAGTCCATTTAGAAACATTGAATTTATATGGAAATAATTTATCAGAGTTACCAGCTGAAATTGTGAGCCTACATAATTTAAGAAAAATTAACCTAGCTGGAAATAAGAACTTAAGATTATCAACTGAACAAAAAAAATGGATTCACTCGTTTGATGAGTCTTATCAATTTGAAGAGGAAGAAAATAATCAAGAAAGTGTTATGGATATAAAAAAAGAGGCAGCATTAGATATCACTAATAAAATGTTAGCCCAAATGATTAAGTGTGACGATATGGTTATGCTAAAAGCAGTGAAAAGCTTCTCTGCTCAATTAAATGATTTTCAGATTACTGAAATGGGAGCAAAAGTCTTAGCATTAGCTTTTTCAGTTCAAGCAACTACTGACTCATTAGCTCAAGGAAAAGAAGCCGCTGCTAAATCTTATTACAATGTCTTTATAGGCCTTGACCAGGATATTATTTCTTTAGGTGTTAACGATTTTCAGAAAGAGGTCATGTTGGAGCTAAGCCCGATGATAGAGAACATTAATAATATTTTTTGATAGAAAAATGAAATAATGTAGGCTGACTCATTATATTATAAATATATAATTTGTATGTCTTTGTGTTCTTAACCAGTGGTATTTAGTGTTCCCGAAAGGTATCGCTTTGGGTCACTTTCGCTCATACTCATCCCTTCGGCCATCGAAATTATGACAATTAGGCCAGTTCAGAAAGTCTAGTCAGTGACGGGTTATGACACATTTACGACTGAGCCTTACTTGCTAATTGTGCGTTTTAGTTC
>TARA_R110002033_G_scaffold107863_3_pt1 | contig 17466 bp, 14 predicted proteins | sample TARA_R110002033 | Tara Oceans TARA_R110002033 (sample SAMEA4397051) | marine metagenome | biome: Polar Biome; feature: [SRF] surface water layer (ENVO:00010504); material: water (ENVO:00002006), including particulate matter (ENVO:01000060) such as... | depth 5 m
GAACCATTGAGATAAATCTCAACACTAATCCAAAAGAAGTTAGTGTTGAGATTTCAACTGAAGAGCAAGAGTCTAGTTTCAAAAAAGAAATGTTTGAACTTGGATTTGAAATAATAGAGAAATAATATATACAAGTCATATAGGAGGATAAAATGTCAAAAGAAAAAATTAAATTAAATATCTCAGGTATGACTTGTGTAAATTGTTCAAATGGAATTGAAAGAGCTGTTAGTAAACTTAATGGATTAGAATCTTCAAAAGTGAGTTTTGCTTCTAATGAAGGTGAGTTTTTTATAGATAATAAACTTTTAAATAAAGAAAAATTAATTAATAAAATTAAAAAACTAGGTTATGGAGTAGAAGAAAACTTAGAAGCTTTAGAAAAAACTAAACTTTTAGCTTATAATAAATTAAAAAATATTTTTTCTATAAGTATAGTTTTAACTATAGTTATGTTTTATTTTGTATTTTTTCCAGTTGAGAATATTCAAAATAATCAATATATTATGTTTATTTTAGCAACTATAGTACAATTTTATGCCGGAGGGAGATTTTACACTTTGGCATATAAGGCTGTTAGTAATAAAAATTATGATATGAATGTTCTCGTTGCTTTAGGTACTAGTGCCGCATATTTTTATTCAGTTTTTGTAGTATTCTTTCCTTCACTATTTCCTGAAAATTTACGATTTTTATATTTTGATGGAGCTGCTGTGATTATAAGTTTTATTCTTTTAGGAAGATTACTAGAAGAACGTTCAAAAGCAAAAGCTACAGATTTTTTAAAAAAACTTATGAATTTAGCCCCTTTAAATGCAACATTAATTTGTGAAGATGGAACTTTTAAGACTATTTTAGCAACACAATTAAAAATAGGTGATAAAGTTCTAATAAAAACAGGTGAAAAGATTTCTACAGATGCAATTATAGTAAAAGGAGGTGCAGATATTGATACTTCTATGATTACGGGGGAATCAATGCCTGTATATAAAACAATTGGTGATGAAGTAATTGCAGGAACTTTGAATACTACAGGAATTCTAGAGGTTTTAGTTCTAAAGCAATCAAGCGATACTACTTTATCAAAAATAATAGCACTTTTAAGTACAGCTCAAAGTAAAAAACTTCCAATAAGTAGGTTTGCAGATGATGTTGCAAATATTTTTGTACCAGTTGTTATTGCTATTTCTATTCTAACTTTTATAGTTTGGTATTTTTTTGTAGGTGATGCCTTTAGTGCTATAATAGCATCAATTTCGGTGCTAGTTATTTCTTGTCCTTGTGCTTTAGGACTTGCAACACCTATTGCAATAGTTAGTTCAGTTGGAAAAGGTGCACAAGAAGGAATTTTAATTAAAAATCCTGAAATATTAGAAATTATAAAAGATATAAAATATGCAGTTTTTGATAAAACAGGAACTCTAACAAATGGTATTATTTCTGTTAAAGATGCAATCTATGAAGAAAAATATTTAGATATTTTAGCTTCCATTGAAACAAAAAGTGAACATCCAATTTCAAAAGCTGTAGTTCATTTTGTGAAAAATAAAAACATACAGATAAATAAAGAATTTGCAGATATACAAATTATTCCTGGTCTTGGAATAAGTGCAATATATAAAAATAAAAATGTACTAATAGGCTCACTTAATTTTCTTAAAAAGAATGGTATAAAATTAAATGATAAATATCTAAACTTCTATAATAATTCATTAGCAAATGGTTCCGGTGTAATATTAGCATCAATAGAAAAAGAGTGTGTGGCTGTTTTTGCTTTAGAAGATAGTATTAAAGATGGTGCAAAAGAGTTAATTGCTAATTTAAAAGCAAAAGATATTATTCCTATATTATTAACAGGTGATAATAAAATTACTGCATATAATGTTGCTAAAGAGTTAGATATTGATAAAGTTTATGCTCAAGTTCTTCCTGATGAAAAATACAAAGTAATAATAGAACTTCAAAAAGAAGCAAAAGTAATGTTTGTAGGTGATGGAGTAAATGATTCCCCATCTATTAAACAGGCAGATATTGGAATAACTTTAAATTCTGGTTCTGATATTACAAAAGATGCAGGTGATATTATTTTAATAAATAATGATTTAAAAGCTGTATCAAAAAGTATTAATTTATCAATAGAATCAATGAAAACAATCAAACAAAATCTATTTTGGGCATTTATTTATAATATTGGAGGAATTCCCTTGGCAGCAGGAGTATTTTACCCTATATTTGGTGTAATGTTAACTCCAATGTATGCAGGAATTGCAATGAGTTTTTCTTCAGTTACTGTTGTATTAAACTCATTACGTTTAAAGTTTAAGAAGATTTAGTAAGAGATTATTTATTTCTTACTATTCTTTTAATTACTACGTAGAATTTTCTTTCTAATCTTCCTCATCCTTTATTCATTAGATTAATATAATAATAAAATTTACACATAATGGTCATAGTCATAATGATTTAAAATCTAACTTAACTATTTATTCTCCAGACAATGCCAGATTATCTTATGAAGGTAAAAATGCAAAAACGAATGGTAAATATATATTATATATATTTGAAAGAGAAAAGTACATGTACTTTTCTCTTAATATTTGCTCATGAAGTGGGTGTACCAAAATCTAAAAGAGGTTTATTTATTGTTGATTGAAAGATTATATCTTTTGTAATAAATAATTTCCTCATTAACTACACACAAGATAGATAAAATTACATAAATTAAAAAAAGGAAAAAAATGAAAAAGATTTCAACATTTGTAATAGGATTAAGTTTATTAACAAGTACTGCATTATTTGCAGGTGAAAATCATATGGGAGACCATATGCATAATGGTGTTATGACAAACCACATGAATCCTGATGGTAAAACTGACAAGGAGATGAATAAAATGGGGATGAGCCCATACCATCATAATATGATGGTAAATGGATATGATGTAACAGTTGCCTCTGACAAACCATTATCTGATGGCAAAAATCACATGTCAGTTATGTTAATGAAAAATGGTCATCCTGTAAATGATGCCAATATAAGTATGAAATTTTCAATGCCATCAATGCCTGGAATGGAATTTATGGAACAAGCGACTTTTAATAATGACAAATATAATACAAATGTAAACTTTAGCATGGGTGGACAATGGGATTATGAGCTAATGTTTAAAATGCATGATGGCTCAATGCAAAAAGCACATGGTAGTGTAAATATAAAATGATTTATAAATCATTATTAGTAGCTTCACTAATAATATCATCAAGTTTTTCACTCGAACTTGATGATATTCCTAAAAAGAATGGTGAAGAATTAAGCCTTCAAAAAGTTGTTAAGACAGCTGTTATTAATGATTCTTGGCTATTAGGTAATAAATATTCACAAGAGGCTATAGAAGAGAGTAGTATTGCTGCTGGAACATATTCTGATCCTAAAATAACAATTGGTGCTAGTAATCTACCAACAGATACATTCGATTTAAATCAAGAAGCTATGACACAATTAAAAATAGGTGTTTCTCAAATGTTTCCTAGAGGAAATAGTTTAGAAATAAAAAAAGAACAACTAAGATTGCAATCTAGTCAATATCCATATCAAAGAGAAGATAGAAAAGGTAAATTAACTGTACAAATCTCTCAACTTTGGTTAGAAGCATATAAAAATCAAGAGAGTATCAATTTAATTGAAAAAAACCGTTCTTTATTTGAACAATTAGCAGATATAGCAGAATCAAACTATTCATCAACATTAGGAAAAACAAGACAACAAGATATCGTAAGAGCCCAATTAGAATTAACAAAATTAGAGGATAGACTAACTATTTTGAAGCAAAAAAAAGATAAAGCAATATTAAGTCTTTCACAATGGTTATATAGTTTTACGGAAGACCAGCTCAATAGTGAAAATATCTTAGAAAACTCAAATCTAGTTTTACCAAAAACTCTACCAAATATTGAAATGATTAATAAATATGATTTTGATGTTAAAGAAAATTCAGAAAAACTATTAAATAAATTTGAAAATCATCCATCAATAAAAAACCTTGAACAGAAAATTAAAGCAGCTACAAAAAACATAGCTTTAGCAAGAGAAAATTACAAGCCACAATTTGCACTTAATGCTAGCTATGCAAAAAGAGAAGATGATTTAGCAGGAAAAAATAGAGCTGATTTATTCTCTGTTGGAGTTACTTTTGATTTACCAGTATTTGTTAAAAATAGACAAGATAAAAAACTTAAAGTAGCAATGCTACAAACAAAATCAGTTAAAACAGAAAAAATATTACAATTTAAAAATCTTCTTAGTTCCTTTAATACAATAAAAGCTAACTTAATAAGATTAAAAGATAGACAATCTTTATATAAATTAAAACTATTACCTCAAATAAATGAGCAAGCAGAAGCTTCTTTAACAGCTTATACAAATGATGATGGAGATTTTGCAGAAGTTGTAAGATCAAGAATTTCACAATTAAATTCACAAATTGATATATTAGATATTAATGTTGAAATTCAAAAAAATATTGTTAAATATAATTATCTTTTTGCTAATAATGCAGAAAATATATTAAAAATATCAAATAAATAAGGAAAAACTATGAAATTTGGTTTATTCGTTGCTGGAATTGTTTTAGGAGGAGGTATAACTTACCTTGGGTTAAACTCTATAGGACAAAGTGAACCTTCAAATTCTACAACAGAAAATAAAAATATTGAAAAAAAGCCTCTTTATTGGGTAGCACCAATGGATGCAAATTATAAAAGAGATAAACCTGGGAAATCTCCAATGGGAATGGATTTAATACCATTTTATGGGAACCAAGGAAGCGGTCCTGATGAAGGAGAAGGAACAATAAAGATTTCTCCAAGTGTAGTTAATAATTTGGGAGTAAGAACTGATTTAGTAAAAAAACAATCTCTTCATTCTCAAATTAATACTGTTGGATATATAAACTATGATGAAGATTATTTAATTCATATTCATCCAAGAGTAAATGGTTGGATAGAAAAACTTTATGTAAAAGCATCTGGTGATCCAATAAAAAAAGGAGAACCATTGTATGAAATTTATTCTCCTGAAATGGTTAATGCTCAAGAGGAACTATTACTAGCACTAGAAAGAAAAAATCAAAGATTAATAAAAGCTGCAAAAAATAGGCTAGTGTCATTACAAGTGCCAATTTTAGCGATTAAAGAATTAGAAAGAACAAGAAAAGTTAAACAATCAATTACTTTTTATTCTCCTAGTACTGGAGTAATAGATAATCTTAAGATTAGAGAAGGTTTTTATGTAAAACCAGGGATAACGCTTATGTCCATTGGAACATTAAAACAAGTTTGGGTTAATGCAGAGATATTTGAACGTCAAGCATCTGAAGTTGAAATTGGAATACCTGTTGAGATGAAGCTTGATTATTTACCTGGACAAGAGTGGAAAGGTGTGGTTGATTATATTTATCCTACATTAGATGTTAAAACAAGAACTATAAAAGTAAGATTAAAATTTGCTAATGAAGATGAACTCTTAAAGCCAGGAATGTTTGCACAAGTTATTATTCATGGAAAAAAAGATAAACCCACTCTTTCAGTCCCTAAAGAAGCAGTAATTAGAACAGGTAATTCAAATAGAGTAGTACTAGCATTAGGAGAAGGAAGTTTCAAGTCTATAAATGTAAAAGTTGGGAAATTTGATGACCAATATGCACAAATTTTGGAAGGCTTAAATGAAGGTGAACGTATTGTTACTTCAGCTCAATTTTTATTAGATTCAGAGTCAAGTAAAACTTCAGACTTTAAACGTATGTCAAAATTAAAAAATAAAGATGACAATTCATCTTCAGGTATGAAATCAATGGATAAAAATTCTGAGCAAAAAGAATGGGCGGAAGCAAAAGTTGTTAAACTTATGCCTGAAGATACTTCAATTAAAGTAACTCATAGTGAAATTCCTAATTGGAAATGGCCATCAATGACTATGAATTTTGAAGTATCAGATAGAATTGATTTTTCTATGTTTAAAGTCGATATGCCTATGGATATTGAGATTACTAAAACAAAAGATAATAAATATATTATAACTGATGTTCGAATGAAACATTAGGGAATTGAGAGCAAATTATGATTAAATCTATAATATATTGGTCTGTAAAGAACCGTTTCTTTGTATTACTTGCGACAGTGATGATTGTAGGTGCTGGATTGTTCTCTGTTAAAAATACAGCAGTAGATGCCTTACCTGACTTATCAGATGTACAAGTTATTATAAAAACAAGCTATCCAGGGCAAGCACCTCAAGTTGTAGAAGATCAAGTAACATACCCCCTTACAACTGCAATGCTTTCTGTTCCTGGTGCAGTTACAGTACGTGGATACTCCTTTTTTGGAGATTCATATGTATATGTTATTTTTGATGAAAAAACAGATTTATATTGGGCAAGAAGTAGAGTTTTAGAATATTTAAGTCAAGTATCATCTACTCTTCCATCAAATGCAAAAACACAACTAGGTCCAGATGCAACTGGAGTTGGTTGGGTTTATTTATATGCACTTATTGATAAAACTGGTAAAAATGATATTAGTCAATTAAGAAGTGTGCAAGATTGGTTTTTAAAATATGAACTTCAAACAGTTCCTGGTGTTTCAGAAGTTACAGCACTAGGTGGTATGGTTAAACAGTATCAAGTCAAAATTGATCCAGATAAATTAAGAGCATTTAGTATACCTCTGTCACTTATTCATACTGCCATTAAAAAAGGAAATCAAGAAGTTGGAGCCTCTGTTGTAGAAATGGCAGAAGCTGAGTATATGGTAAGAGTTACAGGATATTTAGAAAATAAAGAAGATATAGGAAATATCCCACTTGGAATGAATGTAAATGGAACACCTCTTCTTTTAAAAGATATTGCTGAGATTGACATTGGACCTCAAATGAGAAGAGGTATCGCAGAGTTAAATGGAGAAGGAGAAACTGTTGGCGGAATAGTTGTCATGCGTTATGGGGAAAATGCACAAAAAACGATTGATTTAGTAAAAGCTAAATTAGAAACATTAAAAAAAGGTTTACCAGAAGGTGTTGAAATTGTACCTGTATATGATAGAAGTAAATTAATTGAAAGTGCAGTAGATAATTTAACATTTAAATTACTTGAGGAATTTGCAGTTGTTGCTTTAGTATGTATTATATTTTTATTTCATGTACGTTCATCATTAGTTGCAATTGTTAGCTTACCAGTAGGTATTCTTATTGCTTTTATAATAATGTATGCTCAAGGACTTAATGCAAATATTATGTCACTTGGTGGTATTGCTATTGCTATTGGAGCAATGATTGATGGAGCAATTGTAATGATTGAAAATATGCATAAGCATATGGAACGAACCCCTTTAACAAAAGAGAATAGATGGCGAATAGTTGCCGAATCAGCCAGTGAAGTGGGACCTGCATTATTCTTTAGTTTACTAATTATTACTGTTAGTTTTGTTCCAGTTTTTACTCTTGAAGCACAAGAAGGAAGAATGTTTGCTCCACTAGCATTTACAAAAACTTATGCAATGGCAGCTTCTGCAGCTCTTGCAATTACGCTTGTCCCAATATTAATGGGGTATTTTATTAGAGGAAAAGTTTTACCAGAACATAAAAATCCAGTTAATAAAATGTTAACTGCTGGATATATGCCTGTATTAAAAGGTGTATTAAAGTATCCTAAAATGGTTCTTTTATCATCTCTTATTATTTTAGGTATTGGTTTTTGGCCATTAGATAAAATTGGAAGTGAATTTATTCCACCTTTAGATGAAGGTGATTTGATGTATATGCCAACAACATATCCTGGTATTTCTATTGGAAAAGCTAGAGAACTTCTACAGCAAACTGATAAATTAATTAAAACTGTACCAGAAGTTGAAACAGTATTTGGAAAAGTTGGACGAGCAGAAACAGCAACTGACCCAGCACCATTAACAATGATTGAAACATTTATTCAACTTAAACCAAAGAATCAATGGCGAGAAGGAGTTACAACAGAAAGTTTAAAAAAAGAATTTGATGCACTTGTAAAATTACCAGGAGTTACTAATGCTTGGGTTATGCCTATTAAAACTAGAATAGATATGCTAGCAACTGGAATCAAAACTCCTATTGGTATAAAAATAGCAGGGCCTGATTTAAAAGTTATAGAAAATATTGGTAAAGATTTAGAAAAAATTATTAAAGAAGTACCTGGTACTACATCTGTTTATTCTGAAAGAGTTGCAGGAGGTAGATATATAAAAGTTGATATTCAAAGAGAAAAAGCAGCTAGATATGGTTTAAATATTTCATATTTACAACAAATTATTTCAACTGCCGTTGGTGGTATGAATGTATCGCAAACGGTAGAGGGACTTGAGCGATATCCCATTAACTTAAGATATCCTCAAGATTATAGAAGTTCTCCTGAACAATTATCATTACTTCCAATAATCACACCAAATGGTCAAAGAATTACATTAGGAGATGTGGCAAAAGTTTATGTTGAAGATGGACCTCCAGGTATAAAAAGTGAAAATGCCAGATTAAATGGTTGGGCATTTATTGATATTGAGGGTGTAGATATTGGAAGTTATGTAAAAGAAGCTCAACTTGCAGTTAATGAGAAACTTGAATTACCTGCTGGATATTCTATAGCATGGTCAGGACAATACGAATATATGGAAAGAGCAAAAGAAAAATTAACGTATGTCGTGCCATTAACCCTGATGATTATAATTATATTATTATATATTAACTTCCGTAATTTTATAGAAGTTGCAATTATTGTGGGAACTTTACCTTTAGCTATGGTTGGGAGTATTTGGCTAATGTATATTCAGGATTATAATTTTTCAGTTGCAGTGGCAGTTGGATTTATTGCATTAGCAGGAGTTGCAGTAGAAATTGGTGTTATTATGTTGGTTTATTTAAATCAAGCATATAATGAAATGATTGAAAGGTGTGTTGCCCAAAAATTAATTCCTAGAGAAGAAACTCTTAGGCATGCTGTTCTTCATGGAGCTGGAATGAGAGTTCGTCCCGTAATGATGACTGCAGCAGCAATTATTGCTGGTCTATTACCTATACTTTATGGAACGGGTACCGGTTCTGAAGTAATGGGAAGAATTGCCGCACCAATGGTAGGAGGAATGGTAAGTGCAGTGATTTTAACTCTTTTAGTTTTACCTGCCATTTATTTTATTTGGAAAAGAAGAGATATAACTAAAATACAAGAAGAGTGTAAACTTAACTTAAAGAATGCGTAGTATATCTTTTACCTTTAGGTCTTTAAATTAATTTAAAGACCTTCCTCTCTACATACTAACTCCATATAAAAATGTTATAATTTAACAATATTTAAAAATAAGGATTATTTTGAAAAAAAATAAAATTCTAATTATTTTAATTGTTAGTGTTGTTGTTTATTTTTTTCTTCAACCACCTAAAGTGTTATTTGATTTATGGCCATTATTATTGCTTTTATGTCCCATAATTCATCTTTTTATGCACAATGAACATAATCATAATTAATGGAGTTATCATGAATACTATAGTAAAAGATCCCGTATGTGGAATGGATGTTAACAAAACTTCAAAGTTTAATAAATTTTTTAAAGACAAAAAATATTACTTTTGTAGTAAAAATTGTTTAAATAAATTTGAAAAAGAACCTTCATCCTATTTAGAAAATGAAGACAAAAATATTGAGAAGCATGATGGTTCAGTACATAAACATCATTACTCAAATAAAGATACAAAATATACTTGTCCTATGCATCCTGAAATTATTCGTGATAAACCAGGGGATTGTCCTAAATGTGGAATGGCACTTGAACCTATGGATAGTACAAGTAAAGAAGAAGATAATAAAGAACTATCATATATGACAAAAAGGTTTTGGGTAAGTGCGATTTTAGCTGTGCCTTTATTTGTTTTAGCAATGTTATCAGATTTAACAGAAAATATCCTGCCGGTTAATTTAACTATGACAGTTATACAATATATTGAATTTATTCTTGCAACACCAATTGTTCTTTGGGGAGGATGGAATTTTTATGTTAAAGCATATTACTCTATTACTACAAGAAATTTAAATATGTTTACACTTATTGGATTAGGTGTTAGTGTTGCATGGATTTTTAGTGTCATAGCATTATTTTTTCCTATGATTTTCCCTATTGATTTACAAACAGAATCAGGAAGAGTACCTGTCTATTTTGAAGCAGCAGGAGTAATTATTACATTAGTTTTATTAGGCCAAGTATTAGAACTAAAAGCACGTTCAAGAACAAATGTTGCTATCAAAATGTTGCTAGATTTAGTGCCATCAAAAGCTTTAAGAATTAATGAAAATGATAAAGAAGAGTTAATAGATGCAGAAGATATTCAATTAAATGATATTATTAAAATAAAACCAGGAGAAAAAATACCAGTAGATGGGTTTATAACTAAAGGAAAAAGTAATATTGATGAATCAATGATTACAGGAGAATCAATTCCTGTAGAAAAAAATGTAGATGATAAAGTTATTGGTGCGACTGTTAATGGAACAGGTGTATTTTTAATGCAAACTACTAAAATAGGAAAAGATACATTAATATCACAAATTATAGAAATGGTTGCACAGGCACAAAGGAGTCGTGCTCCTATACAGAAATTAGCTGATACAATATCTGGTTATTTTGTACCTGTAGTTGTTATTATTTCTATTATTACTTATATCATTTGGTATCTTTTTGGTCCGGAACCTAGTATTGCATTTGCAATAGTAAATGCAGTTGCAGTTTTAATTATTGCATGTCCTTGTGCATTAGGATTAGCCACTCCAATCTCAGTTATGGTAGGAACTGGTCGGGGTGCAATAGAAGGAGTACTTATAAAAAATGCTGAAGCATTAGAGATTATGGAAAAAGTTGACACAGTTGTTGTTGATAAAACAGGTACTTTAACTGTTGGAAAACCAGAAATAAGTTCAATAATTCCTTTAAATAATTTTATAGAAAATGACATTTTAAAATTTGCTGCTGCAATAGAACAAAATAGTGAGCACCCCTTGTCTGAGGCTATTATCAAAAAAGTAAAAGAAAAAAAGATAGAAATATTAGAAGTTAAAGAATTTAATTATATAACAGGAAAAGGTGTTGTAGGAGAAGTTGATTTTAGAACTATTGCATTAGGTAATTTTAAATTAATGGATAGTCTAAATATAAACTTAGAAGATGCAGAAAAAAAAGCTGATGACTTAAGAGAAAATGGACAAACAGTAATTTTTATAGCTATTGATAATATTTTGGCAGGTTTAATATCTATTGCTGATCCAATAAAACCATCAACTAAAAATGCTATTGATGGCTTGCATGGCCTTGGTATAAATGTAGTGATGTTAACTGGTGACAATAAAACGACAGCATATGCAATTGCAAACGAACTAGCTATAAATCAAGTTTACTCAGATGTTTTACCCGAAGATAAGCTAGCAGTAATAAAAGATTTACAAGCACAAGGTAAAATAGTTGCAATGGCAGGAGATGGAGTAAATGATGCTCCTGCCCTTGTTGCTTCAAATGTAGGAATTGCAATGGGAACTGGTACTGATATCGCAATTGAAAGTGCAGAAATTACTTTAATAAAAGGTGATTTAAATGGTATCTTAAAAGCATATAAGTTAAGTAAAGGTACGATGAGAAACATACGACAAAATCTATTTTTTGCCTTTATTTATAATACACTAGGTGTACCAATTGCAGCTGGGATTTTATACCCTTATTTTGGCGTTTTATTATCTCCAATTATTGCTGCAAGTGCTATGAGCTTCAGTTCAGTCTCTGTTATATTGAATGCATTAAGATTAAAAAATCTTAAATTAAGATAGAAGGAGTATAAAATGAATATTTTAAATATTGCTATAAATGTTAATGAATCAAGTTGTAGTTCAAGTAATACTAATAGTTTAAATATACAAGAAAACGGGAATAGTGAATTTAGTTCAATGTTAGAAAAATCAGAAAAAAATCCAATAAGTTTCAATGAAACTATAGTAGATGATAATGAAACTATTTTAAATCAATATTTGGCTAATGGGATTAATTTCTTGTCTATAAATAATTAATTCTTCTATGCTTTCTTAACTTATTGGTTTATATAATTAGAGTTAAAAATAAAAGGAGTTGCCATGAAAGAACATATACATAATGATAGAATAACAAATTATCAAAAAAATAGCATGTCACTTGTAGGGGCAGTATCTATGGGTACTGGTGTTATGATAGGAGCAGGAATTCTTGCCTTAACAGGACAAATAGCAGAGCTTGCAGGTTCACTATTTCCTCTGGCTTTTTTAGCTGCTGCAGTTGTAACCGCTTTTAGTGCTTATTCATATGTTAAACTATCTAATGCATATCCCTCTGCTGGTGGCATTGGTATGTTTCTTCATAAAGCCTACGGTAAAAGTACCATAACAGCGGTAGGTGCACTGTTAATGTATTTTTCAATGGTAATTAATGAAAGTCTTGTAGCTCGTACTTTTGGGACTTATACAGCACAAATATTTAATATTGATCCAGTTAGTTGGATTGTAACTATTTTAAGTATTTCTGTTCTAATCTTTGCTTTTCTATTGAATATCTCAGGCAATAGAATGATTGGTTTATTTTCTTTAATTATGGCATTTATTAAAATAGGTGGTATTATTATCTTTGCTATTGGTGGGCTTTGGATTTCTGGCATATCGTTTGATACTATAACCACAAATATGTCAAATACCTCAAATACGACAATTACTGGTTTCATTGCAGCGATGGCATTAGCTATTCTTTCGTATAAAGGTTTTACAACAATTACTAACAGTGGCTCAGAAATTGTTGACCCACACCGTAATGTTGGTAGGGCAATAATTATATCTATAAGTATCTGTGTAATAATATATTTTTTAGTTGCAATTGCAGTTGCAAGTAATTTAAATATTTCAGAGATCATTTCCGCAAAAGATTATGCATTGGCACAGGCTTCAAGACCAGCATTTGGTAACTTTGGATTATGGTTTACTGTAGCATTAGCCATCATCGCAACTATATCTGGTGTTATAGCAAGTGTATTTGCTGTTTCCCGTATGCTAGCCATGCTGACAGAAATGGAACTTGTGCCACACAGCCATTTTGGAATGCCTGGCGATATTCAAAAACACACATTAGTATATACTGTAGTTATAGCAATTTTTATGACAATATTCTTTGATTTAAGTCGCATTGCTTCTTTAGGTGCAATATTTTATATCATTATGGATATTACAATACACTGGGGTGTATTTCGCTATCTACGTAAAGAAATTAATGCTAGTGCAACTATTTTATTGACTGCAATTGTTCTTGATGTACTCATACTAGGTGTTTTTATTACAGTAAAAGCTGAGCAAGATTTGACTGTTATCTTCACAGCAATATTGGGTCTTCTTTTTATTATCGTAGGAGAAAGAATATTTTTGAAAAATTTTAAACGGAAAATAAAATAATCTTATCAAAATAATAAAAATATAAAAATGAAAATTCTCCTGTAAATTTTATTTTTTGTCTTAATTTGATTTCTTAGTAAATTATACTAATTTCTTAATATCTTTATTTAATATAATTTTATAAATAGAATATGTCAAAACTATAAGTCCAAATATATCATATAGTATTGCTGGGATAGAATTTAATGCTATCCCGTATATTATCCAACTGAAAATTGAACCATAATAGAGAAGCTTTAATTTTAATATATTATCTTGCAAATCAGCAAATATAATAAATATTAGTGAAATTAAAGGGAGAATACCGATAACTCCTTCTTCATTAAATAATATATAAAAAGCTAATACAATTACCACAGAAAAGATTTTATATACTTTGAGTTTTTCACTATCATATTTTAGAGATAAAACTTTTGTTATTGCAGAAATAAAACTAACAAAAAGTCCATTAAAGCCAGAATAATAGCTAATACTTATTCCAAAAAGAATTGTAGAAAATAAACCAAATATTAATATATATTTTTTTGAATTACTTATAAAAGATAATAGAGAAAATAAGATAGAAATATATCCAATAATATCAAATAATTTTAAGTTTATTTCTATATTGACCAATTGATACCTCTTCTTGAGTGTACCAATTGAGTATGGGATAAACATATAAAATCAATTATAAAAAGTTATTTTTCCTCAAATAATCCTCATTAGATATGTAAAATACAGTAATTTAAAAAAAAGGATAAAAAATGAAAAAAATAGTTACAACACTATTAGGAACAAGTTTATTGGCAGGGGCATTATATGCTAGTGGAGATCATATGGGAGACCATATGCATGAGGGAAAAATGATGAACCATATGAACCAAAATGGAGAAGTTAGTTCAAAAATGAAAATGATGGATCATGAAAAAATGGCAAAAATGCATGAAGAGTGTCAAGCTTTTATGAAAAGTAAACAAGTAGATAAAAAAATAAGTAATGAGACTACATCCCAAAAACAATTAAAACTACTTAAAGAATTATACAGTGTAGGTGAATTCTCAAGATAAATTATAATTAACTAAAAGGTTAAATAAGTCGATATAATATTAAATATCATATTGGCTTATTAACTCTTATAAAGTATATTTTTAGATAAATCTTATTTATGACTATAATAGATTTTTATTATTGAATTTATACCCAATTCCTCTAATATTTATAATTAAGTTGTCATCGTCGAGAATTTTTCTTAAATTTTTTATATATGTTCTGATTGTCGTCTCACTTGGTGAATCTTCATAAGCCCAAATATTCGTACTCAATTCTTCAACACTTACTACATTTTGATTTCTTATTAGGTATAACAATATTTCACACTCTTTTTTTGTAAGGCGTATTTCCTTATTATTTACATTAATAATTGAATTTAGTCTATCAAAATATATATTTGAAGAAAGCTCAATAATATTATTGGGTAAAATATTAAATAGTCTTTTTAAATTGTTTATTCTTACATCTAATTCTTTAAGTTCAATAGGTTTTTTAATATAATCATCACAACCAGATTCAAAGCCTTTTTCGATATCTTCAACCATATTTAATGATGTTAAAAAAATTGTTGGTGTTTTTATATTATTTTGTCTTACACTTTTTAATAGTTCAAACCCTTTAATTCCAGGAACATTCACATCAAAAATAAATAAATCATATGTTTCAGAATAAATTAAAACTTCAGCTTCACTTCCTGTAAAGGTGGAAGTTATAGCATAACCTTTATTTTGTAAGTATTCTTCAATAATCTCATTTAATAATATATCATCTTCAAGTAAAAGTATTTTCATGGAACTCCTTTATGAAATTTTATCATAAAGTTATAAGAGAAGTATAATGCAAGGATGAAAATCCCTGCATAGTTTTGTTAGAAAGAATAAATAAGTCTAGTTCTTAAATCTGTAGCATCTTTTGTATTATTCTCATAATCTAAAATAGAATAATCAATTTGTGCTTTTAATTCTTTTGAAAATTTATATTCCAAATTCAAAGTAGTCTCGTCTAAATCTGAGTTTGCTGCTAGTTTATCAAATTGTGTAAATCTTAATTTTGATTTTAAATCACCAATTTTATATCCTGCACCAATTTGCCAAGCATCAGTCCCCGCACTAAAGGCATCAACTCCTGCTGTTTTTGTTGTAGTCGTATAATTTGCATATGCTCCTTGTCCTATACCTCTAAAAACTGCAGCATCACTTGAAGAATTATCTGCTGATGTATATCCTGCAAATAAATCTAACCCTGAAATATTAAATCCTGCTTTAACTCCATATAATGAATTGTTTTTTAATCCAGCAATATCGTAATTTGTATCAAAATACTGTAGTGCAACATAAGGTTTTATATCAATATTAACAGTATATTTTGCATCAGCATAAATTGCAGATAATACATCATTTACTTTTGCATATTGTCCTTGAACTGTTAAATTAGGTATTGAAGTATTCTTAACATACAGTGTTTTTACTCCACCATTTTTAATTGTATTAAAATTACCTGGTTCTCCTGTTCCATTTGTTTGGAAATCGACAGCCGCTACATTATCAGAATATGTTGATTTATCAGTTCTTGTTTGATACTTAGTAACAACACCAGCAACTAATGTTGTATCAGGGATATCACTATTTACAAGAAGATATCCTTCAAAAGATTCTTTAATTAATCTAGAACCTGAACCTGCTAATAATGGTGTACTAATAAATTGTCTACCACCTTTAAAAGTAGTTTTGTCATATGTGTATTGTAAATAAGATTCTGATAAAACTGAACCTTGTGCATCCATACTCCCAGCTGTTTTTGCACTTTCATCATCAATACTTGCAATTTGTGAAGTCTGAAATGTTGCACCTAAAATAAGACCATTATACGAATCTGTTACATAATTTAGCATTCCACCATTTGCCCAAATAGAACTATCTTTAGTTGTAGGTGAATCAAAAGTTTGTGCGAAATAATATGATTTTACTTCACCTTTTAATTTCCCATTTGTAAATGCTTCAGATAAAGAATCTGCAGCAAAAGCAGTTGTTGTAAATCCTGTAATAGCTATTGCAGCTATTAAACTTAATTTTGCGATTTTTTTCATTTTTTCTCCTAGAAGGGTTAGATTTTATTTATAAAAATAATAAAGAATTCTATCTATCCAAAATGTAGTTAACATGTAGTTTAGCTCCTCAAAAAGTGCATATTAATCATTTATAATAAAGAAAAAAATGGATTTATAATGAATATATTATTGCTAGAAGATGACATTGTTTTTGCTGATATGATAAGTGAATATTTAATTGAAAATCAATTTATCGTTACTACCGTTTATGATGGGGAAGAAGCAGAGGAATTAATTTATACAGATACATTTAACTTATTATTATTTGATATTAACGTACCTTCAATTGATGGATTAACTTTAGCAAATAAAATTAAAAGTTCCGGGTTTAATATACCAATTATCTTTTTATCATCAGCATCAGGTATTGAAAATTTAAAAAAAGCATATCAATATGGAGCTAATGACTTTATAAAGAAACCATTTATTCTAGAAGAAATACTTATTCGTATAAAGTATATACAAAGAAGTTTTTTTATAGACTCGACAGAAATTATTAAAATTTCAAACAATATAACATTTAATTTATTGAGTATATTTATACAAAAAGAAAATGAAATTATTTATTTACCAAAAAAAGAAGGAAAAATTTTAAAATATTTTTTATTAAATAAAAATAGAATTATTTCAATAAATGAATTAATAATAAATGTATGGGGTTATGATAGTGAGCCATCAATTGCAACTATAAGAACATATATAAAAAATATACGAAAATATCTTGAAAAAGATTCCTTTGAGACAATAAAAGGATTAGGCTACATACTAAAAAAATAATTACATGTTAACTACATAAAAAAGAAGTAGAATTCATAA
>TARA_R110002033_G_scaffold16603_3_pt1 | contig 17404 bp, 10 predicted proteins | sample TARA_R110002033 | Tara Oceans TARA_R110002033 (sample SAMEA4397051) | marine metagenome | biome: Polar Biome; feature: [SRF] surface water layer (ENVO:00010504); material: water (ENVO:00002006), including particulate matter (ENVO:01000060) such as... | depth 5 m
GCGCCTTAATTGTTGATAATAGCAATTATGGCTTTGGAATTGATTTTGACGGAGAAACCAATACAGATTTTAATTTAGACTATAGTATTAACGAGACAGAATTAAAATACAAACTTCGTACCTTATTGAATGATAAGAACACCTTAGATTATGGGGGATCTGCAAAATACTACTCCGTTAATCCTGGGAGCATTGAACCTGATGGTGACCAATCTGATGTAAACAGTCAGTTTATCGATAATGAACAAGCCATAGAAGGGGCTCTTTATGTAGGTGATGAAATTACTTTCAATGATAAACTATCGGTAAATTTAGGTGTACGTTATGCCTTTTTTGCCGCCATGGGCAAATCTACCCAACGCACGTACGAAAACGGCATGCCCAAGAATGAATCTACCGTGCAAGACACTATCTCTTATTCTAGCGGTGAAAATATTAAAACGTATGGCGGACCTGAACTTAGGCTATCAACAAGATATTTATTTACCCCAGATTTTTCGGTCAAAGCAAGCTTAAATAATTCTTATCAGTTTTTACACACTCTTTCAAATAACACAACCGTTTCACCGATAGACACATGGAAATTATCAGATTTAAATATTGAGCCACAAAAGGGCTACCAAGCTTCGTTAGGATTTTACAAAAACTTTAAAGAAAATGAGTACGAAGTAAGTATTGAAGGGTATTACAAGAAAATGGAGAATGTGCTCGATTTTAAAACAGGCGCTAATTTATTTCTAAATGAAAATGTAGAAACTCAAGTACTGCAAGGTGACGGTAAAGCTTACGGAGTAGAATTTTTATTAAAGAAAAAAAGCGGACAGTTGAATGGGTGGTTGAGTTACACCTACTCTAGGTCTTTATACCGTTTTGATAGTGAATTTAGCGAAGAGCGAATTAATAACGGAGAGTTTTTTCCTTCTAATTTTGATAAGCCGCATGATGTTAGCGTTATAACCAACTATCGATTTACCAAAAGATATAGTATTTCAGCAAATTTTGTTTACCAGACTGGTAGACCCATCACTTACCCTGTAGGTACATTTAGATTCAATAATTCAGACTATGTTGCTTTTAGCGAAAGAAATGAATTTAGAATTCCAGATTTCTATAGGCTAGACTTGGGCTTGAATATTGAGGGAAATCACAAGAAAAAGAAATTGGCTCATAGTTTCGTGACCATATCGGTATATAACGTATTAGGAAGAAATAATCCGTATTCGGTATTTTTTGTAACCGATGACGGTGAGGTAAAGGCGCTACAAAGTTCTATTTTCTCTATTCCAATTCCATCTATCACTTATAATTTTAAATTTTAACAATACAGAAGCAATACCCTTATCGATGAAAAAATTCTTTCTTTTTATAACGTGTATTTCCTTATTAGCTTCTTGTATTGAAGAAGTTGATTTAGGAATAGAAGCAGATGACGAAGTGCTTAAAATATTGATTATAGAGGCTACTCTCACCAATGAATTAAAAAACCATACCGTAGCATTGAGTAGAATGGATACGTTGGTAGACTTAGGTATTGACTCCGTTTACAACCCATACACACCCATTCGAGATATTAATAGAGACTTGGTACGTTATGAAACCAATGCTACGGTTTCCATTGAAAACAGTAATGGCACCACATATTCCTTTAATGAATCTAGCCCAGGAATTTATGAATCGGATATTCAGTTTGCCGCTGAAATGGGTAACTCTTATCAGTTGAGTATTGTAACATCAGATGGAAAAAAATATACTTCTACCGATATGGAAATTGAAGGGTTGGCAAGTATTTCGAATATATATGCCGAAAAAACAACTAGTGAATCTGGTGCCGAGGGCATTGGTATTTTTGTAGATAATACTGTTGAAACAGGTAACGTGCAAAACTTACGCTATACTTATGATGAAACATATAAAATCATAGCTCCAAATTGGGTGCCAAATGATTTTAAACTTACTAATTATGACCCTTGTGCCTTGCCGGTAGTTACTTATGACCTTGAAATCATTGAAAGGGAAGAAGAGCAACAGATATGCTATGGCAATAATTTATCTAATAGTATTATACAAGCTCGACAAAGTAATTTGGGTAAGGATAATATTAAAAAATTCATGGTTAGGTTCATAGATAAGCAGAACTTCATAATCAGTCATAGATACAGTATTGAGGTGACTCAGTTAGTTTCTGGTTCTACATCTTACAGCTTTTATGACCAATTGAATAATTTTAGCCAGACTGGGAGTATTTTTTCTCAAGTACAACCAGGTTTTTTAGAAGGAAATCTTTCATCAGATGATGGTAGACAAGGCTCGGTAATAGGTTTTTTCGATGTAGTTTCTGTATCAAAAAATAGGCTGTTCTTTAATTACTCTGATTTTTATGCTGACGAAGAATTACCTCCTTACCCATTTAATTGTAGCGAATTAACTGCACCAGAATCTCACGATTCCTTTTGTTTAAGTGGGCCAAGAGGACCTAACCCATGTCCACAATCAGTAATACAACAGGTAGATTTAAATTTAATTAGTTACGTTAAACCAAATGTTAACGAAGGGCGATGTCAAGGACCACATATTTTTGTTCCAAAAATCTGTGGTGACTGTACAGTTTTAGGCAGTAATGTAGAACCTGCTTTTTGGGTAGAATAATATTAGCAAATGAAAAACAGACAAATACTTACTATTTTTCTAATCATTATTACCAGTTTGAGCCATGCCCAATATGTAATAAAAGATGGATCTGATCTTTTAAATTTAAAAAAAGTACCTCAAGAAAAGTCATATGTTGACCATAACGGACCATTAGTGTTCGCTGGGGAATATTTAGTTTATTCTTTGCATTGTTTTAATGCACAGACCAACAACCCTACCAATGTAAGTAAGATTGGATATGTTGCTCTTGTAAACGAATCTAAAAAATTTATATTTGAGCATAAAGTAAAATTAGAAAAGGGACATGGCTATGGCGATTTTTTTGTTTCTACAGAAATACCTTCAGGCAGTTATAAATTATTAGGATATACCCAGTGGATGAAAAATTCAGGATTATCTCAAGTATTTAAAGATGACATCGTAATCATTAATCCGTATTTAGCAGACCAATCCACATTGTTAGACATATCTCGTGGAGATGTCTTGCCCAATACTGTAAAATCAACTATAATTTCAGATTCGTCAACGCTAACCATTCGCACAAATAAATCTACTTATCTCCCTAGGGAAATAGTAAATCTCAATATCAAAAATTTCAAAGGGGCGTTAGGTCATGGTTCTTATACCATAAAAGTGAAAAGAAAAGAAGAAATAGCCATAGCATCGGCTATAAACTCCATCACATATGGTAACGCATACTTCAATGCCGATAAAGAAATAAAACAAACCATTGGAGACAGTATTTTTTTACCGGAACAAAGAGGAGAACTGATATACGGAACGGTAAAAAATACAGAAACAGGATTACCGACAGAAAACCTTCCTGTAGTTATTTCTATACCTGGAAAAGAATCGTTACTTAAATTCTCAGAAACGGACCAAAACGGAAATTTCTATTCTTACATACGTAAAGACCGTAAAAATCCTTTTGCCGTAATACAAGTTGAAAACCAAGATGGAACATATATAATAGAAAAAGGTGTACCAAAAAATATAGACCTAAGCGATTTAAAATTTTCAGATTTTAACCTATCAAGAGACCAAGAAGAATATATTAAAAATAGAAGTGTTTTAAATCAAATTGAAAATCAATTTTTTGGCTCAAAACCAGATTCGATATTAGAGAGTAATCCTATAGATATCTTTAATGGAGGCATACCAGAAGTAATTATTTTAGATGATTATACTCGATTTCCTACGCTGGAAGAGTCGTTGGTAGAAGTGGTCAAATTTGCAGGATTTAGAAAAGGAAATACTAATGATGCATATATTAGAATTGGGCAAGATTTTAAATCATATGACGAAGAGTATAACGACTTTCCTGCAATTGTTCTAATTGATGGAGTGTACATTCCCAATCACGAGCAAATAAGAACATATGACGCACGTAAGATTGAAAAAATAAGCTTGACAAGGGATCAATTTCGTTTAGGTTCAAAAGAGTATCAAGGTATTATTTCAATAGAAACCTTTAAAGGTGATTTTCTAGATAGTTATACTTCAAAAAACAGTTTAGTGGTACCTTTCAAACAACCCATATCTAAAAAAAACTACTTTGTTCAAACATACCAATTAGGAGATACAACTTTTGACCGAGTACCAGATTACAGAAGGTTGTTATACTGGAATCCACAATTTAATATTGCCGATAGTACTTATGATTTTGAATTTTACACCTCTGATCTAGAAGGTACCTATGAAATCATTTTAAACGGCTTTACTACATACGGAAAACCTTTAAGTATAATTAAGGAAATTGAAGTATTAAAAGTAAACTAAAGAATCTTTGAGATTAACATTTATAGACCTACTCTATAAGAATAAACTCAGAACGCCTGTTTAATTGATGGTCTCTGTCCGAACAAATGACACCGTTTACACATTTATTAATCAATTCGGTCTCCCCATATCCCTTCCCGGTAATTCTACTACTGTCTATACCCTCAGAAATAATATAGGCAACTGTTCTCTTAGCTCTTCGGTCAGAAAGCCATAAGTTATAGTCATCCTCTTCGCGACTATCTGTGTGCGAGCCTATTTCCACTTTTACCTCTGGTCTTTTCTTCATATACGCCACTACTTTATCTAGATTCTCAAAAACATCATTACGTAAGTAAGAACTATTCAAATCAAAATATATAGGTGCTAGTTTCAGAACTTTTACTAAATCTGCACCAATAACCGCAACCTTACTGCTCTCTTCAAGAATTACACGTGCGTTCTTAACTTTCTTTTCATCAGGTGTAGTAATCATAAAAAGCGACCCTTCTTCATACCCTTCTAAATTAGCGACAATGGAGTATTGACTTTCTTGACACGGTATTTCTATAGTATAATTACCTTGCGCATCTGTTTGTGCTTCACCGATATTTCCTCCTGATATGTTTTTCGCATTAATAGTTGCAAATGGCAATGGTTTCTCAGAATCCTTATCAACAGCATTTCCAGAAATACTTACTTTACAGTCAATAGTTTTTAAAGCATAAATATCATCGCCACCAATTCCACCTGTTCGGTTAGAAGCAAAGAAACCCGAACTGGTTTCATCATCGAATATTAATGAAAAATCGTCATTAGGACTGTTGATTGGGTTTCCTAAATTCTTAACCTTTCCTTGGTTTTTCAAATCGATGGAAAAAATATCTAAACCTCCTAAACCCGGATGACCGTCTGATGCAAAATATACAACATCAGAATCGGAAATAAAAGGAAAGGTTTCTTTACTCTCCGTATTAATCTTAGAACCTAAATTTTGAGGAATACCATAGCTACCAACATTATATACCTCTACCATAAAAATATCTGAAGCCCCTAATGTTCCTGGCATTGTAGTTTTATACAGATTTAAATAAGGTGTAGAACTTCTAGAGGTAGTTTCTAAGTCTCTACCCGTATAAAACACTAAGAACTTATTATTAAATGACGGAGCAAAATCTGACTCTTCATAGGTAGATTCATTACCCATATACGCATAATGTTCAAAATTATCCGCTAACTTGGTTTTGTTCACCATCTGCGCATACTGATTACATATGTATTTTATAGGTAATGCTAGGGCACCAGCCCATTAATAAAACGTTGTCAATAGTAGAATATGAAATGTAAACGCAGAAATACCTAAGGATAGATTTCTTTCAAAACGATGTTTTAAAAGCCAAAAAAGTTTGTAGTTCATGGATTATAATTTCTGATATATCAAGTTACAGAATCGCAAATATTCTAAAACAATAAAAAATCATTTAAGTAAACTAGCGAAATTGTAAGTAGCGTTTACAAGGTTTTCATGACTATTATTCATAGCTTCTTGTAACGTAGAAATACCTCTCACAATTGAAGAAACATATGTGAGACCAAATTTATTTTGCTGATTTACACTTATACTCACGGAACCACATAATGCTGCCACGGGTATATTTTTTATTTTGGCTGAAGTTATTACACCATCTATAGTTTTACCGGACAGCGTTTGTTCATCTAGCTGACCTTCACCCGTAATAATCCAATCTGCACCATCTATTGTGGTATCAAAATCTGCCAATTCTTTTATAAGATTAATCCCAGAAATTAGTTCCCCATCAAGAAAAGTAAGTGCACCACCTCCTACGCCACCAGCTGCGCCGGCACCATTTATTTTTTGTAAATCTATATTATAGTTGCTTTTAATAACTTCAGCTAAATTATGCAGACCATTATTCAATACTATAATTTCATTTTCAGAAGCTCCTTTTTGTGCTGCATAAATATAGGCAGCTCCATTTAATCCGTAGAAGTGATTAGTAACATCGCAAGCGACTTTTATTTTTACTTCTTTTAGTCTTACGTGTTTGTTTGAATCATCTATCGATTTTACTTTAGAAAGATTTTGACCAATAGGTACCAATTCTTTACCATGCTCATCTAAGAATTGATAGCCCAATGCATTTGCCATACCCATACCACCATCATTGGTAGCACTGCCGCCTATACCAAGAATAATTTCTTTAGCACCCTTATCAAGTGCATCATAAATTAATTCCCCAGTACCAGATGTTGTAGTTATCATACAATTACGTTCATCATCGCCCAATAATTTTAAGCCAGATGCTTCTGCCATTTCTATATATGCGATTTTAGTCTCTTCTGAATACAAATAAGAAGCATTAATGGGTCTAAAAAGTGGATCGCTTAAAGTTATGGTAATCTTCTCTCCATTAATATAGTATTTGGCAACTTCCATAGTTCCATCACCACCATCTGCCAATGGTTTATTGATAATTTCAGCATCCTTAAAAACCATTTGAAGTCCTTCTGCTACCGCATCGCAAAACTCGAATCCGGTTAAGGAGCCTTTAAACTTATCTGGTGCAATTACAAATTTCATAGCTATCGTATTAATTCAACATATTTGGCAGAGAGATACTGAACAGAACAATAGCAACAAAGTAAGCGAGTAAAATGGCAACCTCTTTTTTACCAGAATAGAACGTTACTTCTAAACCTTCGTTAACCTGTCTTTTAACAGTGTAACTAACCGCTAAAGCAACCACTATAGTTACTAAGCAACCAAGAGCATTCCACCAGAACCAAAATATTTGAGGTACGTAAAGCCATAGATAAACATTAAACAACACCCCTACTACGATACCAATATTGGCACCAAGTGCATGTGTTCTCTTGGTAAGAATCGCTAAAATGAAAGCTGCTAAAATGGGACCGTAGAAGACAGAACTTATTTTATTGATTACCTCTATTACCGTACCTTCTATATTACCTGCAAAAAACGCAAAGAACAAACATACCAAACCCCAAAAAATGGACAACAATTTTGAATACGTCATGTATTTTTTATCTGGCATGTTTGGGTTGAATCTTTTTACAAAATCTTCCATGGTCACAGCTGATAATGAATTTACCGTTGAACTTAAGGTTGACATTGCTGCTGACATTATAGCAACAATCAATATACCAATAACACCATTAGGTAAATATTTAATAATAAAAACCGGGACCATTAAATCTGCCTTTTTACCTGCTAAAGAACCAATATTAGCTTGATAGACAGTTTCCATTTGTTCTTGAAAAGTTACATCTTGCATTAATAATGTACCCAACACAAGACCCATAATACAATAGGTTAACGTAAACGGAAAACGAAGGAGTCCGTTTGCCATCATCAGTTTTTTAAGGTTAGACATGCTACTAGAAGACAACAATCGTTGCGACTGAGTTTGATCTGTACCGTAATAAGAAGCGTAAAGAAAAAAGCCACCAATGACCATGGGCCAAAACCCAAATTCATCATTTCCATCGGCATTATTGAAACCCCATTTATTAAAATCTACAGCAGTAATTCTATCGGTATCTACATGAGTAAGAAAATTATCTACTCCGCCAAGCTCACTAAATCCAAAATAAAGACAAATGATTATACCTATAAACAGGATACTCATTTGAATAACATCTCCCCATATCACCGCTTTCATTCCGCCTTGAAAAGAATAAACCATAGTTATAAGACCAATAATTAAAATTGAAATCCAAAACTCTAATCCAATAGTAGCTTGTAGAATCAATGCCATAGTATACACCATAACCCCAGTAGCTACCGATCTACTTATTTGAAAAACAAAACTTATCAATAATCGAGAAGAAGCATCAAATCGTGTTTCTAAATATTCATAAACACTAACTATACCTGATTTATATAACGTTGGCAATACTGCAATTAACAAAAAGGCCATAGCCAAGGGGACACCTAATTCATAGGTAAGCCATTGCATACCACCACCTTCTTTGAGACCTACAAATGCAGGAGCTGAAATAAAGCTGATTGCAGACAGTTGGGTTGCCATTGCAGATAAACTTAAGGGCAACCAAGATGTTTTACGGCCTCCTAAAAAATAATCTCCTCCAGTATTATTGTCTTTGAACATAAAGCCGAGTCCTAAAAAACCCACTAGGTAAACAACGATAATGATATAGTCTATATAATTCATAATCTAGCTTTTATTCTTTTTGATCAATAAACCAACTCCTAAGATCCCAAGAATATAAAATGCAATTATAATGTAGTCAATGTAATTCATAATTTAACTTTTTAGAGGTATACGAAAGCTTTAATCCGTATTTACCATATCAATAAATAAAGCAGCACTCCATGAAAAATTATTACCGCCGTAGCCAGTAGGGTTTTCATCTCCAGTATCCTTTCTACAATCAAAATATTCGTAAAAACCATATTTTTCGATAAGCTCGATGCTATCTTGCTTCATACGTGCAGCAACATCAGTAAAACCATAATTTTTAAGTCCTAAAAAGAGCATCCAATTCATGTTTATCCAAACGGGACCTCTCCAATATTTTCTAGGATTAAAGCGGTCATTAGTAGGATCAAATGAAGCACATAGATATTTATCCTCTCCGCCAAACTTATCCATCATAGTGTTCACTAAAACGTCAGCCCTCTCTGGACTTGGTATGTTTGCGAAAAGTGGAGAAAAAGATGATGACGTGATATGACGAATTGGGTTTTCATTTCTTAAATCGTAATGAACATAAGCACCCAAGTCGGCATCAAATAACTTATCATTAAAACTTTTAATACTTTTAGATTGCCATTTTATTATATTTTTTATCCTTTCTTCATTACCACCTATCTGTATATACAGATCTATTAATGCCTGGTTAGATTTGATCAACATGGCATTGAACAATGGATCTTGAACTAAAAACGGAGAAAGCTCAGCTATTTTAGCATCGTTATAATTGTTTTGCTTAGCAATATCTATAATATGTAAATAATGATCGTACTCCCTCTTAGAAGGTCTTTGAGAAGCATCTACATGGGTGGTGTCCTTTCGGACAAAATCGTATTCTGGCGGATTCATGGTTTTCCATATATCATCCCAAACCGGAGAATTATCAGTACCAGATTCCCAGTTATGGTAGATGTACACTAAACCTTCATCTTGTGGATCTCTATTTTTATAGAAATATTCATGATTTGCATACACCTTATCAATTTCTTCTTTGATAAAATTCAGCATGTCTTTTTTATCGTCGGCAATACGATACATTTCCTGCAAAACAAAACCTGTTACCGGTGGTTGCGTCATACCCGTAGATCTATATCTTTTAGAAGATAATGGGTGTAATTCTGACTGATGAAAATCTGCTCCAGGAAAATAAGAATCGTTTTCTGTATGAAAAACAATATGTGGTATAAAGCCATTTTTCCATTGGGCATCTAACAAAGTCCTCATTTCTGTTTTAGCCTTTTCCACATCATAATGGGCAAAACCAATGGCTATAAAGCCAGAATCCCATTTCCATTGAAAAGGATATAAACCTGCGCTTGGTATGGTAAAACCTCCATCTTGAAAATTTGCATCTAATACTGCAATAGCTTTCTTATATAAATCTTCCTTCATATTTTACTGGTAAAAAAACACATTGACAATTCTCCAATTGCCAATGTGCAATCAATTAAACTTAAACTAACAAACTTTTTTAAAAATTGAAAGTTGCCGTTAAAAACAATCTTCTAGGTAAAATGGGTCGTCCAACAAAAAATTCAGATTCTGTTTGACCTGCTGAACCTGCTCTTGGGTTACCTTCTGTAATACCGTCGCTATCAAAAAGGTTGAAAACTGATACCCCTAAACGAACCGATTGGTTGTTATCCTCTTTAGAAAATGTATAACCGGCACCTAACCTACCAATTGTAATGGCATCTAATTCTATATTATTCGTATCATCTGTAAACTTTGCGCCTGTATAGTTGAATCCGAAATTGGCATCAAAAGCAGCATTATCATAATACAGACCTAAACCACCCAACAGGTTTGGCTGTCTTGCCAACTCATTACCAACATTAGCCTCTGTAGAAGTACCGTTAACCAAATCGAAATCGGTATTTTTTGTAATCTCATGGTTTTGATATGTTGCATTACCACGAAGATTTAAATATTGTGCAAGGTTATAATCCCAAGTTGCCTCTATACCTATTGTTCTTGTATTTTGCTCCGCTCTTGTCTCATCTATTAATTGACCTGCAACAATTGCCTGACGAATAGAAATACGATCTTTAAGACCTACATAGTAACCAGCTACCGAACCAGAGAATTTTTGATTTCCAAACTTGGCACCAGCTTCAAACTGTATAATATTTTCTGCATCATAAGGACTTTCAGAAATACCGGCTACAGGAGCAAAACCTCTTAATTGTGGAAAGAAATATCCTTTAGAAAAGTTTGCGTATAAATTAGTAGTTTCCGTTAATTCATATAAACCAGCTAACGACAATGCCCATGCATTTGCATTAACTTCCGTTCTTAAGAAAGTACCATCTGCAGTTTGTACATCGCTTAATTCTGTAGTAATATCTGCTGTAGTATAAACTGTTTCGCTCATTATACCACCACGACTATTTATACCATCTGTATGCTCCCATCTGAAACCAACATCAAAACGCCATCTGTCTAAAATCATCTCATCGGTTACATATAAAGCAACTCTGTTTTGAGAAAGATAATTATTAGCCGTTTGCCCAATACGGTTATATAAACCTCCTTGAGAATACACTACATTATTTCCACTAGCATCGGTATAATTTAAGTTAACCAACTGTGGATTATTGTTAAACTCTGTCAATACTCTATACTGATAATTAACATCTTCAGCTTCTGTACGAGCTATATAAGAACCTACGGTAATATTGTGGTTACCTCCGTTAGCTGTTTCAATAGATTTTGTCAGGTTGATCTCACCAGAATAATCTGTCATAGGGCGTAAACGATCTACATGTAAATTGTCAATTACTAAATCATTACCGTTAATTTGAGAACCCGATCCACTTTGGTAAGCTGCATTGTACCCTAAATTACCAGGAGCGATACTTTCTACATAATTATCAAGTGTGATAGGGTTTCCGTTAGCACCATTACCACCTACATAAAGAGCGAAATTATGCTTGTAATTAGCATACTTAATTTTAGAAGTCAACTTAAGATCGTCTTCGAATCTGTAATTGAAATCACCCATTAAATAACCACCTGTAGTTGCAACACCATCCGTTATTGGACTATTATATGTTCCACCAGGCGTATTAAATGAAGTATTCGCTAAAGCACCAGTCAAAAGTTGCTCTACAGGGTTTCCATCATTACCATTTATACGTTCTCTACTACCACCACTTAATGGAATTGGAAGATAAAATTGTGCCTTATCATCAATAAACTGTCCACTTAAAGTAAAAGAACCATTATCAAATTTCTTTTTAATATTACCTCTAAACTGAACTCCTTTAGTTGGAAGACCAACATCTATAGGACCTCTATCATGACGAACAAAACCTGTAAATGCATAGTACGTGTTAGAATCTTCGCCACCTAATTGACCACCAGAATAAAAATCCGTTTTAATTCTACCTTGGTTAGCCACTTCTATATTGATAATATTACCCGGGTTTGTATCACCTGTTTTACTAGTGTAGTTGATAATACCAGCAACAGAACCTGCACCATATAATACAGCTGCACCACCACGCACAAATTCAACACCTTTGAAACCAATATCAGGTCTTGCATATACATCATGCGCAGAAGAATTCAGTCCGAAAGAACTGATTAACGGCATACCATCATATTGTAAAGGATTGAAAACATACTGACCACCGGAAGGAAGACCCCTAACGAATATATTACTTGCAGTTTCTCCACCACCACCTTCAGCGGTAATACCCGGTACACTTCTAAGAATATCTGCCTGGCTATTAGCGGATAGTTTCGTTATTTCTTTCATTTTTACAGAACTGATAGATAAAGGAGCCTGCTTTTGAGAACGAAAAGTACTGGATGCGGTTAAAACTACCTCATCTAATAACTGACCACCTTCTTGAAGTACAACGTTTACAGTTTGTGAAGTGCCGTCTAAAGTTAACGGCTTATCTACCGATGTAAACCCTATATATGATATACGCAATACTTGAGCACCAGTTAAGTCTGTAGAAAAAGTAAAATTACCATCAAAATCTGATGTTGTACCCGATGTACTACCTGCAATTAAAATATTAGCACCGGGAATTGGTGCTCCTGAACTGTCTGCTACTGTTCCTGAAATATCGGTCTGTGCAAAGGAGCTTGCACTTAAAAGAAGACCGATTACCGCAAAAATAATTTTCTTCATAATGTTTGAGTTTTTTTTAAGTTGAGTCGATTAATATTATCAAATCGTTGATTATGAAGCTAAATTATACGAATATGATATTCTGTTGACCAAAAATTAACGAGATACCTATGCAAACGATTGCGAAAACGTTTGCAATTTATTTTGTAGTATTGTATTTCAGACGAAAACATCATAATTAACTGATTTACAATTATGAGCAAAAAGAGAAATACCACTTTAAAGGAACTTTCAAAAGAGCTAAATCTTTCTATTTCAACAGTTTCAAGAGCATTAAATGACCACCCAGATATAAGCCAAGACACAAAGGATAGAGTGAAAAAGTTGGCAAAGCAAATGAATTATGTTCCTAACTTATTTGCAAGAGGGTTCCGTTCTCGCGAAACACATATATTAGGGGTTATAGTACCCAACATCTCCCATCTATTCACATCCACTATTTTAAAAGGGGTTATAGAAGAAGCAGAACTACGCGGTTACAGGGTTATTATATCAGAATCTAATAATGATGAAATAAAACAGGTAGAAATGTTGAATACAATGACCCAATTTGGAGTTGATGGCGTTTTAATGTCTTTGGCTCGTAAAACAACTAAATTAGAAGAGGTACTAAAAGTTTTTAATAGGATTCCATTAGTATTGTTCGATAAAGTATCTAGTAAAATTCCATGTACACAAATAGTTATCAATGAAGAAGAAGCAGCATTTAATGCGGTTGAACATTTAATTGAATTAGGAAAAGAACGAATTGCCATTATTAAAGAAACAGAAAACTCATATAATTCTGAAAAGAGATATGCCGGTTACTTACGTGCATTAAACCAATACAATATTCCTGTACGGGACAAGCTAATTTTAAGCACCGAAGATATTTCATTAGCCAATGGTAGACGATTGACGAATATTCTATTAAGCATGAAAAAACGCCCGGATGCTATTTTTGCAATTACCGACAATGCCGCAATTGGTGCCATTAAAGCGCTACATAAATTTAAGGTCAAAATACCTGAAGAAATTGCTGTGGTAGGGTTCAGTAACTCTATTAACTCAACCATAATTAGTCCCTCATTAACTACGGTAGACCAGCCAGGAGATAAAATTGGGCGTACAGCCGTACGTTTCTTAATTGAGGAGATTGAAGCCCCTAGCAATGATGTTATGACTAAAACGGTAGAAATTAAGACTAGCCTTATAGTAAGGGATTCTTCATTACGAGTTTAAAATGCCACCATACTACTATAATGGAATATTGCCATGCTTTTTCTTAGGTAAAACCGCTACTTTGTTTTCGAGCAAAGTGTACGCTTTTATGAGTTTTCTCCTAGTATCTTTCGGCAGAATAACCTCATCTATAAATCCTCTTTGCGCAGCACTATACGGATTAGCAAATAACTTTGCATACTCCGCCTCTTTTTCGGCGAGTTTTGCTTCTGGATCATCAGCAGCACTTATTTCCTTTCTAAATATAATTTCACTTGCCCCTTTTGCGCCCATAACAGCAATTTCTGCACCTGGCCACGCATAATTTAAATCGGCTCCAATATGTTTGGAGTTCATAACATCATACGCACCACCATATGCTTTTCGCGTAATAACGGTTACTTTAGGTACTGTTGCTTCACTTAACGCATACAACAATTTAGCACCGTTTGTAATAATACCGTTCCATTCTTGATCTGTACCCGGTAAAAACCCAGGAACATCTACCAATACTAAAAGCGGAATATTGAAACAATCGCAAAAACGAGTAAAACGTGCTGCTTTTTTAGAACTATCAACATCAAGCACACCAGCCAAACTAATAGGCTGATTTGCAACAATACCAATGCTTTTACCTCCAAGTCTCGCAAAACCAACCACAATATTATCAGCATAGGCTTCGTGTATTTCAAAGAATGAATCTTGATCAATAATCCCGTTGATGACGTTACGCATATCGTATGGTTGATTTGCATTCTCAGGTATAATTTCTTCTAATACTTCACGAACCTCATTACCAAGTACAAATGGAATATCAGCTGGTTTATCCTCACAGTTCTGAGGCATGTAACTAATTATCTGCTTAATTTGGTTGATACACTGAATATCGTTAGCAGCCGTTAAATGTGTTACCCCAGATTTAGTAGCATGGGTCAACGCGCCACCAAGTTCTTCTGAAGTCACCTCTTCATTTGTAACCGTTTTAACCACATTTGGTCCAGTTACAAACATATAACTGGAGTTCTCTACCATCAAAGTAAAATCGGTCATTGCAGGTGAATATACAGCACCACCGGCACATGGACCCATTATGGCAGAAATTTGCGGAATTACTCCCGATGCCATTACGTTCTTATGAAAAATATCAGCATAACCACCTAAAGAACGAACTCCTTCTTGAATGCGTGCACCACCACTATCGTTTAAACCAATCATAGGCACACCAATCTTCATGGCCATATCCATAATCTTACAGATTTTCTCGGCATGGGTTTCAGATAACGCACCACCGAAAACAGTAAAGTCCTGTGCAAAAACACAAACTTGTCTTCCATTGATGGTTCCGTATCCCGTTACTACTCCGTCACCATAAAAGACTTGTTTTTCCATACCAAAATCTTTAGTACGGTGGGTTACTAAAGCACCCATTTCTTCAAATGACCCTTCATCTAACAAAAAATGAATACGTTCATATGCAGTTAACTTTCCTTTGCCATGCTGTTTGTCAATACGTTCTTGACCACCACCCATTTTACCCAACGCCAGTTTCTCTGCTAATATCTCTTTATTATTTTTCATTGTAATCGTTCAAATCCTTATTGCAATTTTACATCCTACTCTTCTGCCAATTAGAAGCAACCTTAGTCGGCATTTTTAATGTCTTATCATTTTCTAAATACAATTTCAATGCTACTAAGGCCGCTATTCTTCTTTCTTCGGCATACTGTTTTTCTAAAAGCTCTGGAGAATAATAGTTTTTAACGAAATGAGTATCAAAATTTCCAGAAGTAAAGGCTTCATGTTCACAAACAAACTTTCCAAAAGACAAGGTTGTGGCAACACCCTCTACCTTGTAATTATTGATTGCTGTTATCATTAATTGTATAGCTTCTTCCCTAGTTTTACCATAGGTAATCAACTTAGAAAGCATTGGGTCATAGTAAATAGGAACCTCCATACCTTCTTCAAAACCATCATCAACGCGAATACCATCACCAACGGGAGTTTTATAGGTTGATAGCGTACCAATACTCGGTATAAAATTAGCTAACGGGTCTTCTGCATATACACGTACCTCAAGTGCATGACCTTTAATTTTCAAATCCTCTTGTGTAAATGCCAATTTTTCGCCACGTGCTACTTTAATTTGCTGCTCAACTAAATCAATACTTGATATTAACTCAGATACAGGATGTTCAACCTGAAGCCTAGTATTCATTTCCAAAAAGTAAAAATTCTTCTGTTCATCCAACAAAAACTCAACCGTACCTGCACCAACATAATCGCAAGCTCTAGCTACTTTAATTGCAGCTTCTCCCATGGCATTTCTAATTTCTGGAGTCAAAACTGCCGATGGGGCTTCTTCAACTACTTTTTGATGTCTTCTTTGAACACTACACTCGCGTTCAAATAAATGAACAATATTACCATGCATATCTGCCAAGACCTGAATTTCTATATGTCTGGGCGAGCCCACGTACTTTTCTATAAATACGGAACCATCACCAAAAGCAGCTTGTGCCTCACTGATAGCCCGTTGCATTTGCTCCGGTAAATCCTTCAAATTTTCAACTATGCGCATTCCCTTACCACCGCCACCTGCAGATGCTTTTATTAGGATAGGAAAACCGATTTGCTTTGCTACCTTTTCAGCCAAAGCAACATCTGTTATGGCTTCTTCAATACCAGGCACCATAGGAATATCATAATCACGAACCGCTTCTTTTGCAGCCAGCTTATTTCCCATTACCTTAATGGCATGAGGCTTTGGTCCAATAAAAGTGATACCGTTGTCCTCTACCATTTGTGCGAAAGCCGCATTTTCACTTAAGAATCCGTAGCCTGGGTGAATACCATCTGCGCCTGTACCCTTAGCTGCATTAATTACTTTTTCCATCACTAGATAAGATTCTGATGAAGGAGCAGGACCAAGTAAAACTGCCTCATCTGCAAACTTTACATGTGGCGAATGACGGTCAACTTCAGAATATACAGCAACGGTTTTTATACCCATTTTTTGGGCAGTCTTCATTATCCGTAATGCTATTTCCCCTCTGTTGGCTATTAGTATTTTTTTCATTAGAACTTAATTTTCTTTTTCAACCATGGCGGTTATAGTATTGTTCTTATTCCATTTCAATAATCAACTGTCCTTTCTCTACTGCATCGTCTTTTTTAACTTCAATTGATTTTATTTTGCCTTCGCCCTGAGCAAGAATAACATTCTCCATCTTCATAGCTGAGAGTACTAGTAAAGGAGTTCCCTCTATAACCTCTTGCCCCATCTCTATCAAAATATCAACAATTAAACCGGGCATGGGTGCTTTCACTTCATTTAGTTTTTGAGTGGTTACCGCCAGCAATCCCATCTTTTTAATTTGTTGATCGTACT